>FLNY01001753.1_pt1 | contig 27059 bp, 20 predicted proteins | sample 1140381 | NCBI WGS metagenome assembly FLNY01 (sample SAMEA3878172, study PRJEB12797) | bioreactor metagenome | biome: Moose rumen | place: Sweden | collected 2011-10
AAACATGTCAGCAAATGTGCTCATTATATACGTAGGGCTGTAAGGCTAGTCAAAGACTAACTGATTATAATGTAAGCTTCGCTTACTAGAACGCTGCGAGATGCCTACGGCATCTGCTCGCATTCATTTTAGAGTGCCTCGTGGCAAGTACGTGCGATAACGTCAAGCTGCTGCTCCTTTGTCAAGTCGATGAACTTAACAGCGTATCCTGATACACGGATAGTAAAGTTAGCATACTCTGGCTTCTCAGGATGCTCCATAGCGTCGATGAGCTTCTCCTTACCGAATACGTTAACATTGAGGTGATGTGCACCCTGATCGAAGTAACCATCAAGTACGTTTACAAGATTGTTTACACGCTCTTCCTCAGAATGTCCAAGTGCACCCGGGTTGATTGTCTGTGTATTCGAAATACCATCAAGAGCCTCTTCATATGGAAGCTTAGCTACAGAGTTAAGAGATGCAACAAGACCATTCTTCTCTGCACCGTATGCTGGGTTAGCACCTGGTGAAAGTGGCTCGCCTGCAGGTCTTCCGTCTGGAAGAGCACCAGTAGCCTTACCATATACTACGTTTGAAGTAATTGTAAGGATAGATGTAGTAGGCTCTGAATCTCTGTATGTATGGATATGACGAAGCTTGCCCATGAATGTGCGAAGAAGCCATACAGCAATCTCATCAGCTCTGTCATCATCATTACCGTAACGTGGGAAGTCTCCCTCAATCTCGAAATCCTTTGTGATGCCGTTCTCATCGCGGATAGCCTTAACCTTAGCGTACTTGATAGCTGAAAGTGAATCTACACAGTGTGAGAATCCGGCAATACCTGTAGCGAATGAACGACGTACATGTGTATCGATGAGTGCCATCTGGCAAACCTCATAGTAATACTTATCATGCATGTAGTGAATCATGTTAAGAGCACCTACATAGAGGTGAGCAAGCCAATCCATCATCTGATCGAACTTGTGCATAACCTCATCATAATCAAGATACTCAGATGTAATAGGTGTGTACTCAGGACCTACCTGATCATGTGACTTCTCATCAACACCACCGTTGATAGCATAAAGAAGACACTTAGCAAGGTTGGCACGAGCACCGAAGAACTGAAGCTCCTTACCTGTCTCTGTAGCAGATACACAACAGCAAATTGAGTAATCATCGCCCCATGTAACTCTCATTACATCATCATTCTCATACTGGATAGATGAAGTATCAACAGAAATCTTAGCAGCATACTTCTTGAATGCCTCAGGAAGACGGCTAGAATACATAACTGTAAGGTTAGGCTCTGGTGAAGGTCCCATGTTCTCAAGTGTATGAAGGAATCTGAAGCAAGTCTTTGTAACCTGATGACGTCCGTCAAGACCGATACCACCTACCTCAAGAGTAGCCCATACAGGATCACCTGAGAATAACTGGTTGTAAGACTCGATACGTGCGAACTTAACCATACGGCACTTCATTGTGAAGTGATCGATAAGCTCCTGAGCCTGCTCTTCTGTAAGAGTACCATTTGCAATATCACGTGAAATATAGATATCAAGGAATGTAGAAACACGACCAACTGACATAGCTGCACCATTCTGTGTCTTGATAGCTGCAAGATAACCAAAGTATAACCACTGAACAGCTTCCTTAGCTGTGCCTGCCGGCTTAGAAATGTCGATGCCATAAGTCTGAGCCATCTCCTTCATGCCCTTGAGTGCTGTAATCTGATCTGTGATCTCCTCGCGAAGCTGGAAGTCATAACGTCTCATACCCTGACGATTTGTATTAGCAAAATCCTGCTGCTTCTTTTCGATAAGGTAGTCAATACCGTAAAGAGCAACTCTTCTGTAATCGCCGACAATTCGTCCACGACCATATGTATCAGGAAGACCTGTAAGAATCTTGTTGTGACGAGCCTTTAAAATCTCAGGTGTGTAGATATCGAATACACCCTGATTGTGTGTCTTGTGATATTTGGTAAAGATTTCGTGAAGCTTCTCGCTTGGCTCATAACCATACATCTTGCATGACTGCTCAGCCATCTTGATACCACCATAAGGCATGAATGCTCTCTTAAGTGGCTTATCTGTCTGAAGACCAACGATCTGCTCGAGATCCTTTGTCTCCTCTGTGATGTATCCCGGGCCATAAGAAGTAAGAGAAGAAACAACCTCTGTCTCCATATCTAATACGCCGCCCTTAGCACGCTCCTGAGCCTGAAGCTCCTGAAGCTTGCCCCAAAGAGTATTAGTAGCATCTGTAGGACCAGCTAAGAATGACTCATCTCCATCATATGGAGTGTAGTTGTTCTGGATGAAATCACGTACGTCGATATTGTCTTTCCAAACACGACCTACGAAACCTTTCCATTGTTCGAAATCATGATTTGCCATTTCGTTCAGTTTCCTTTCCATTAATAAACATTAAATAGTTGTGGAGCTAGTGGGGTAGTGTAGTTTTTATTTCCTGGACAGTTAGATAAAGCTAACACTCTAGCTCGTATATAATATAGCACAAGTCTGATAAAATTTTCACAATGTACTAGAATAAATACATAACGCCTTGTATTTATGGAAATACAATAAACTGATATTTCTTAATGATAGAGTTAGCTATAGCTAACAAACAGTGGTATTATAGTTTAGATAGATATTAAAAAACAGTAAGAAATGGGGTTTTAATGAAAACAGCAGAACAATATAAAAAACTAACTATTAGCGAATTTACCAAAGCTGCAAAAGTATATGAGACCGATCAAGCGGGTATTTACAAAATGTGTAAAGACGATTATCCATATATTGAAGAGGAGCTTTCTCATATCGAATATCAGGATTTACTGGATTGTGGATGCGGTACAGGCCCAATGATATCTCTTCTATATGAGAAGGATAGCTCCAAGCATTATGTGGGCTTAGATCTTACTCCCAAGATGATAGAAGTTGCCCAAAATAAGAATCTTGAAGGGACAGAATGGATAGTCGGAGATTGTGAAAACCTACCTTTTGAGGATGACTCTTTTGATGTGATAATATGCACTAATAGCTTTCATCACTATCCAAATCCGCAGCTTTTCTTTGAAAATGTAAAAAGAGTATTAAGGCCCGGCGGAAGGCTTATTCTTCAGGACTACACTGCGCCGGCTCCAATACTGTGGCTTATGAATCATACAGAGATGCCCCTTGCCAATCTTATTGGTCATGGAGATGTTAGGGCTTATTCCATGAGCCAGATAAGGGAATTCTGTGATAACTGCGGACTTACCATTGAAAAAATTGAAGCGGCAAAGAAATTCAGAATGCATCTTGTGGCAAAACTAGAGGCCACAACTATATAATTTTTCACAAATTTAGGTCTTACATTTTGTAAAAAATCATGTTAGAATAGCAAGGCACTGAAAAAAGAATATTTGGTTTAATTGGAAACGATACATCCTCCGGATGATAACGAACAACACAATATTTATGTTATTCATTATCAAAAGGAGGATTTTTATATGCCAAAAAATAAGTTTCAAGACGTAGTTTTCACAATAATTATGGCTACCATCATGGTATATGGTATGGTAGTTTACAATGTAGCACTTAATACCGGTGGTGTCACCGGACAGACATTTTTACTTGCTGTTCATGAATTGCCTATCATGGTGCCTATCGCATTTGTTTTAGAGTTTTTCGTAGTTGGTAAGATTGCCAGAATGCTTGCTTTTACTGTTATGAGACCTACAGACAGACCACAGTTTATTACTTATGCTATTTCGATTTGTATCTGCTGTATCATGTGTCCTACAATGAGCCTTGTAGCTACTATTCTTTTTAAGGATACACACACATTTGGTACATGGATACAGACATGGGGAATGAATTTCCCAATGGCTCTTCTCTATCAGTTGTTCTATTGTGGACCATTTGTCAGATTGATTTTCCGCACTATCTTTAGAGAGAAGAATGAAGCCGCAGCTCCTGCCGATGCAGAGAAAAAAGCAGCATAATCATTTTAAAATGACAATCAAAAATCCAGCCGATTTCCGGCTGGATTTTATTTTATTATCTCTAAAGCAGCGCTTCAAATTTATTTCTTTCTTTCCACATTTTTTCAAGTAACCCGGAATAATCTGTATCTGTTCGCCCTCTAAGAAGCTCTGTTATTTCACTTACAACATCATATATGGGAGTCAACGCCAAATTGCCCAGTACTCCCTTCAACATATGTGCCACTTCAAAAGCTCCATCCAGATCTTTCTCCTTCAATTTAGCTTCTAAATCAGTATATTTTTGCTGCTGAAGTGCCTCCGGAATCAATTCAAGATAAAACTCCTCATCGTCAAGACAGCGCTCCAATCCTTCCTGTGTATTTGCACCCAACTCACTTAGCTGCGCTATTGTCATACAAACCTCCAAACATATTCACCCAATTATAAATTTACCAACTAATGGTAACACTATTTTGTGAAAACTTTTCATCAAATATAATTTTTACTTAAAAAAAATAAGCAACGCAAAAGCTCTCAGAGAAATTCACTGAGAGCTTTAATCTAAATATCAATATATCTACAGTTCCAGGCGTCCTGCGCAAATCAGTCTGCCTGACTGTCTGTCGAAGAGTAAAACATCATTTCCGGTAATATTTATCTTTTCCTTTTCGCCGATCTGATATATCACACCTCCAAATATAACTCCTGTCAAAAGATACTCACCTACTCTAAATTTTAACGTAGACTCCATACCCGTAGGCATGGCACCATATATCTCTGTTGCTATGGCACCATTTTCAGAAATGTCGATTGCCTCCGGACGAATACCAAGCACAAAATCCTCATCTGTGATAACCGGCTCGTCCGCAATACTATCATCCACTTCCTCTACCATCTGCACATGATATTTGAACACTTCGTCTTTGTTACTCTTTTCAACTGCGCCTTTTTTAGACAAACGCTGTCTTTCAGCTTCAGCCTTTTCCGCAATACTCTGGTCACGCACATGACGCCATGCATTCATATCCAGGCTGTATTCAGGGATAAATCTGGCTTTGATGTCACCTAAAATTGTCAGTTCTACACTTCCATCAGCGCTTTGTGTTCCTTTACCATCTACAAAGTTCATAGATGGATTTCCTACGAAGTCTGCTACAAACAGATTAGAAGGACGATTGTATACTGTAAGAGGTGGTGCGTACTGCTGAAGTACACCGTTGCTGACAAGACATATCTTTGTAGCAAGGGTCATTGCCTCCATTTGATCATGAGTAACATATACGAAGGTACTGCCTGTCTCTACATGAAGTCTCTGTAGTTCATATCTCATCTCCAGTCTCAGCTTGGCATCGAGATTTGAAAGAGGCTCATCCATGAAGAGTACCTGCGGCTCAGGCGCAAGAGTACGAGCTATAGCTACACGTTGCTGCTGGCCACCTGACAACTCTGCCGGATATCTATCCATAAACATACCAATTTTTACTATCCGCGAGCAGGCTCTCACCTTGGAATCTATCTCTTCCTTAGTAAGTTTACGTTTTGTTTCAACCACCTTGCCGCCTTTTACTACCTCAAATTTATCGTTTAACTCCTTACCATCCTGGACATACTTTGCTTTAATGGTGTCCAGCTTTTTCTCGTACTCAAAAACTTTTGCACTGGCAGAAGACGAAGCATCTGGCGCGGTATGTATACCAATGGCATATAATTCTTTTGCTGTATAGATAGATAGATTGTAATTATCGATAAGTTTTACATATGCTTTTTTCTCATCCAGCTTACCGTTTTTATCACGACACTCCTCTATGACTTCCTTCAGTTTATTGCCATTAGAAAGTGCTCTTATGATATCTGAAGTCTGCTTTGCTTCCACATCTACAAGAGGCATTTCCTCATTGATATTTTTCAGACCAAAAGCAATATTGTCATATACAGTCATGTTTGGCCAAAGAGCATAGTTTTGAAATAAGAATCCTACTTTTCTTTTATTGGCAGGAACATTGATACCGGCATTGCTATCAAAAACTACTGTATCGCCTATAGTAATACGTCCCTCTGTAGGTGTCTCAAGACCGGCTATCATTCTAAGAATAGTGGTCTTTCCACAGCCTGAAGGTCCCAAGAGCGTGATAAATGAATTGTCAGGGATATCTAAGCTCACATTGTCTACGCCGAAGAACTTTCCCCATCTTTTTGTTATATTCTCCAATTTTATTTCCGGCATTTTACTTTCCTCCAATTCCGCTGTCGAGGCTAGCTCCTGTCAGCTTATTTACCAAAGTATTAAAGATAAGGATTGTAACTATCAATATCAAGTTGATTGCACTTGAAAATGCATACAATCCCATTTCATCAAAATAATCAAGAGTCGTCGATAAAATAAATCCCTGTGTGCAAAGAAGCAAGAACAATGATAATTCTCTAAGGCATGTCATAAACGGTAACAAATAACCACTTATGATTGATGACTTCTGGATGGGAATAATAATCCTTGTCATTCTCTTAATCCAGGAAGCATTCATAATAACTGCCGCCTCTTCCAACTCATTGCTGATTTGCAACATTGAGTTTAGAGAGCTCCTTGATGCAAAAGGTATATATTTTACCACACCCGCTATTATCAATAACCAGTAGGTATTGAATAAATTAATATGCTCATTTGAGAAGAGAATGAAGAATGCTGCACCTACTGCTATTGACGGCATCAGGTATGGTAAAAATGCTACATTATTAACATAATTAGCCCACTTATTCCTACGTTTCTTTGCTACCGCATATCCGATAAGTGTACCGATAGTACCGGCTATCAAAGCGCACACAACAGCAAGGAAAAGTGTACCAAAGAATGCATGCCAGATTGTGCCATTGTATAAAATACCCGGCTGACCATACATTCCGTTTTCTGTAATATTTTCATTGGTTACCCACCATTTTGTAGTCAGGTGGGCTAAGTTTCCTGTATACAGGAAACTATAGTCACCCGGATTTGGAAGGAAGGTCTCCAATGCAAACAATAGGATTGGCCAAATACTTGTAAAAAATGTAATAACTATAAATATAATTCCCACTAAATACTTGCCCACCTTGCCGATTGAAATCTTAGTAAGCTGTCCTGATTTACCGGTGACTGTCGTATAATTTTTACGGCTCTTAAGGCTGAGCTGATTCATTCCAAGGATAAGCACACCAAAAACCATCATGATGATTGCAAGGATGCTGGCCTCGCCTGTATAGGTGCTGTTCATTGAAATATATTTGGTGGAAAGAGTTGTCAAATTCAGATAATGTGGAACGGGATAACTTCCCATAGCACTTCCAAATACCAGCAATATGGTAGAAAGGATAGCAGGCTTTATCATCGGAAGTGTAACCTTGCACATTATTTTCCACTTTGGAGTATCAAGTATGGTAGCCGCTTCTTCTAAGTTGGCATCCATATTCTTAAAAATTCCCCCGATTAAAATATAAGCAAAGGGTGCATAATGGAGTCCAAGTACAACGGCACTTGGGAAGGCTCCCTGACACCACCAGATTGGAAAATGAATGTTAAAAATAGCTGCAAGCAAACCATCTGATGTACCCGTTACTTTGTTGCTATAAAACATATGCTGCCACACTACTGCAAGTGTCCACTGTGGCATAATGTACGGAAAAATGAAAATGGAACTCAAATATTTTTTGAATTTCATATCGGTTCTGGTAACCAAAAAAGCAAAAAGGCCACCGAACAAGATAGAAATAACACAAGTCAATACAGATAAGATTATCGTGTTTAAAAGTGGTATCCATAGATTAGTCCTGGCAAGTCTGCTGGTAAACAAATCTATGTAATTGACTACAGTATAGCCATCCACCCTACCGGTCAAATGCTGATCTATCGTTCCCGGATGTATCTTAAAAGTATCTTTTATGATTGCCACGATTGGTGACACAGTAGAAAATGTCAAAACTATTCCAAACAACAGAAGAATAATATTCTGAGGCTGAGTGAACCATGTTTTGACTTTGTTTTTGAAAATCGCGCCTTTATCCGGCGTTGTCTGTGTGTTCATAAACATTAGCCTCCTAGTTATTAAACAAAACTGTTACGGCCACAAGCCCGATGTTTCTTCTCTCATCTAGCAGAATTTACAAAAACATCAGAGCTTGCTGCCGCCAGTTTTGTCTTAATCAGCCGTAACGACCTGATTCTTTTTTACTCCTCACCGGCTGAATAGTGATCAAGTACATCTATCCAGCTACCTACTGAGAATGATACCTCAGAACAATACTCCGGATCCTCAAGTACCAGTTCACCTTCGCCTTCAGATGTCCACCACTCATATCCTCTGTCATTCTTTGCCGGGAACTCATCTCCGCCGCCTTCGCTGTGATGATACATTTCCTCAACCGCTTCAGCTACTTCAGGATTAGATGAATAACCACCCATATCTTTGCCCCATGCATCAAAACCTTCTTCTGTACATGTCATATATGCTATAAATGCACAAGCTGTCCAAGGAAGTGGGCTGTTGTCTGTAAGGAACAGATAGTGGCAATATCCATATCCACCGATACCTGTATAACCATCCTGGTATGCAGCCACATTGACATTGTTAACTGATACAGATGCAGATTCCTCAACTGAACGAAGCTTAGAGTATACCAAGAGACCTGACTGATCTGTAGCAGATGCATCTACAAGAGTATTGCAGATAGGACCATCATCAGTCTGCTCATTGTAATTGTTTACCCAGAGCTTGATCCATGCCAATGCATATGCTCCGTTTGCGCCAAGGCCAAGATCTGTGGCATCAGACTGCATCTCTTTGATTGTAGGCTCAAAATATGCCTGCTTAGTAGAGTCAAGGGCATCATATGCCTCCTTGAGCCATGTAGCATATTTGTCCTCAGTCAACATCATAAGGAAGTTCTTTCCTACGATTTCTGAGTCAACGCCCATGAATAAAGGATGTGAACCTTCATATACAAAATCCCAGCAGTTGTTATACTCTGCGCTGCCTGTATTGTTGTACATAAATACTTTGTTTAAGGTCTGAAGCGCCAGATAGCCATCATACTCATCAGCTGTAGTGCCATTTGCCTCTGCCCATTCCTTTGGCACAAATGTCTTCAGGATACCTGTGTCAACCATCTTAGACTGGATCTGATTACCATCCTGAATAAGAGTCATGGCAAATGTACCTTCGCTCTTAAGTGAGTCTGAAGTAAGCTGCTCAAAAATCTTATTGTTCTTAGGCTGCTGCCACTCAAACTCCATGTTGTAATTTGGATCGATAGATTGTAGATACTCGATGAAAACAGGGAGCGCTGATTTTCCTCTACTAGAGTTTCCTACACCATAGAAGGTCTTGCCATTCGACTCATCGATAGCCTTTTGTGCAAGTTCCTCCAAGGTCATTGTCTCAGCTTCGGCAATGATAGCATCAATGCCTGTGAGCTCCACTGCTTCTGAATCGGCTGAAGTTGTTGTATCAGCCGAAGTAGATGATGTTGTGCTCTGGCCGCCGCAGCCGACCAACCCCATAGCCAACATCGAGAAAGCAAGAATTGTTGATAATACTTTCTTTTTCACGTTTTACCCTCCTTCTTTTAAGCATGTTGCTTTGATAATTTAATATTACTTGTGCAACATTACTTTTTATAGGTGGTAAAACTGATATTTGTTGTAAATTTTTCACATCATTCCAGACCATTATGTTGATATTCTGATGGAGATTTACCAACTAATTTCTTAAAAGCGTTGGAAAAATAGGCATTATCCTGATATCCTACCTTATCCACCACCTCATATACCTTGATTTGTGGGTCCTTCAAATAATCCATAGCCTTTCTGATACGATATCTTATCAAGAAGTTGTTAAGACTAATGCCTGCCTCAGACTTAAAAAGTCGGCTTAAATGACCTTCGCTGACTCCTATATTTTCAGCAATTTCAGCGATAGTTAAATTAGTGTTTGTAAAATGATTGGCTATGTAATCTATAGACAACTGCACATGCTTATTGCCTACATTGTCTATAATCCTGCTGACTGGAATCAACTTTTCCTCCATCTCCTTCGTAGTACCTGAGGCGCTTTGATGGATATGCAACAGTCGCTGTATGGCCCCTTCCAAATCGCCATCCTGAAATGGTTTTAACAGATAATCTGATACTCCAATCCTGATTGCAGATCTTGCATATTCAAAATCGTCATAAGCTGTAAGAAAAATAATTTTAATACCCGGATAGAGCTCTGATAACTTAGTAGCAAGCTCAATTCCATCCATCTTAGGCATCTTGATGTCTGAAATAACAAGATCAGGCCTCGTCTCCTTAGCCATCTCAAGAGCTTCCCTGCCGTTTGCCGCATCTGCTACTACTTCACATCCGATAAGTGCCCAGTCAGTATTGGCCTTTATTCCCAACCTTACATATTTTTCATCATCTACTATCATTACCCTAGTCATTGTTTTTATCCTCTGTGCTGTATGGCAGACAAACAGTCATCCTGGTACCGCCTTCTGTCCGCCTCTGTGCCTTCACTCCATATTCACTTCCATAGTAAAGTTCTATTATCGTATTTACGTTATTAATACCTATATGCCCTTTTAGAGAAGCTTTATCCTTGGTCTCTAAGACATTAATCATCTCATCACTTATACCTTCTCCGTCATCTTCTATAAAAATCAAAAGATTGTCCCCATCCTTTTTGGCCTTGATTACCACTTGCCCCTCATCTAATTCTTTAAAACCATGTATGATGGCATTTTCTACGAGAGGCTGCAGTATCAATTTGGGGATAACAGCCTCCATCAGTTCTTCCTCCACATCAATTATCAAAGAAAACCTGTCTTCAAATCTAATACGTTGAATATCTATATAGTTTTCTATCAGCTTAAGTTCTTTAGCAAGCGGACAAAATTGTTCTTCGGAAATACTGTTTCGCAAAATGCCTGCTAAAGAGGCAGACAGCGTGGCAATCTCGGGTACCTGATTTGCTTTTGCCACCCATTTTATAGTATCAAGTGTGTTGTATAAAAAGTGCGGGTTCAGCTGTGCCTGCATCATGGCTATACGAGTCTGTGTCGTCTTACGTTCAGCAGCCACCCTCTCTTCCATAGTCTCCTTCAGTTGGGTAGTCATCTTGTTAAATCCCGTCGCCAACTGCTGAAATTCATCCACTCTGTCAAACTCTATCTTAGTATCGAAATCTCCTTTTCTGAAGCGCTTCATTGCTTCATTTAATTTTAAAATCGGATTGGAAAAATACTCACTTAGCCCTGTTGCCAAAACAAAGCAAATTACTACACTTATTACAGCTAACACCCCTATGATATGATATCCGGCTTTGATTGCCGAATCCTCCAGAGGCTGTGGTGTGATATATATACACACGAGACCTGTAGTATCCAAGTCCCTCATATACACATTTGAAGATATACCTTCAGTGTATAGTTTATTTGCTATCATATTGCTTCTAATCTGCTCTAAAAATTCCCCATCCGCAGCAGCTCCCAATTGACAAAATGGCCTTAGATACCTGTTTGCCAAAATAAAGCCATCCTTTGAATTAATCTGTCCCGACAAAAGATTACTGATATCACCCTGTGTTATTCTGATAACCACTACTCCATTGATATAGCTATTTGTCACCTGTCTGGCTATCAAAAGCGTACCACCCTCGTCCTTGGCATTGTTTGGATCAATGGAATATACGGTCTTACCATCCTGTTCTTTTGCTTCCCTCAAAATAGAATAGCTTACCGGCAAAGCTTCAGAATTGCCGGATTGATTGGTAGAGTATATACATCTTCCGTTGGCGTACAAGTCCACAGTAGCAAACTGTCTAACCAGACTTGTGTTGTCATACAGCTGAGTGTATATCTCCTGATCATCTCTGCCCAGTGCAGAAAAAGCTCCTATTAAAGTCTCATTATTTTGAATCGCCTCAATAGTTGTCTCGGAAAGCTTAAGTGCATTTATCAATTTTTCATTTATCGACTCATTCTGCTGCTCATCCTGATTTTGATAGTCATATCTTATTCTGGACTGAAAGCCCTGCAAGGTAGCTATTCCACCACCTATTACTAAAAAAAGGGTAACTATAAGCATCAGGAAAAATATCTGTCTTTTGAAGGAGCGATTAATAAAATTAGGTTTTCTACTCATCACTATCCTCCACCAGGTTGTGCCACAGTGTAACCACAGACTCCTCTTGGGCGGCTGATTTTGCTATATCAAAATCCATCAGCTTAAGCTCATCAAATTTGGCAGCATCTCTGATATCAGTCCTTACAGAGCGCCTGTTAAACTGTGTCATGGCATAGCTTTGGGTATCATAATTAATTACAAAATCAATGAATTTCCCTGCATTGTAGGAGTGTGGTGCATTTTGCACTATAGCCACTCCATCAGGCACTGCGCTTGTGCCATCCTCCGGCATAACCATAGATATATTGCTTCCCCCATCTATTGCCTTTAGAGCAGTCTCCTCAAGGGTAATCCCTATCAGACAGTTGCCGTTTGACACCTCTGTAATGACATTTCCCGATGTATAAGCAATATTGCCATCCAACTGTTCATAAAATTTCTTAAGGACATCATTTGGGTCCTCCCCAAACAGCTGGGCCATCGTAGATATAATCGTATAACTGGTACCGGATTTCTCCATATCCGCAAATGCGATTTTGCCTTTCCATTTTGTATCAAACAAATCCTCCCAGGTACTAGGAGCCATACTTTCAGTCACCAGATTTTTATTGTAAACAAAGACTATCGGCAGTTTTGTAAAAGGAGTCCAATACCCTTCCACATCTATAAAATCGCTATCCAGGCTATCTATTTCCGCCACCTCATATGGCAAAAATATATCCTTAGCAGCCTCATAACTCTCTACGCCTCCACCAAACATAATGTCACACTGTCCCGTTTCAGACGCAACTCTTGCGGCTTCCATCATCTCTGCCGTACCTCCGGCGTGGACATCCACCCATATGCCGGTTCGACTTTCAAACTCTCTGATAATAGGCAGATAAACTTCCTCTTTGTGAGATGTATAGACTATCAGCTGATTCTCTTCTGCCACAGCATACTCTGCTGAAAATGCCTCTATCTGCTCATCCCTTTCACTCTTAGAACACGCCGTAATTATCAAAGCGAAGAAAATCATAGATGTCGCCACACAGCAACGGGATATTTTTTTAATTTGATTTTTAATCCCCATTTTAAAAAACAAAACACTACCCCTCAAATAATTGTTTTCTTTTATCTAAACACAAAAACTCCTCTACCACAAGTAGAGGAGTCTTCAAAATTTGAATTCATTTCATTTGAATCGGTAATAATATCTGAAGAGTAAATATATTATTTTTTGTATTTACAGTCATGGTACCATCATATTTTTCTGCTAAATATCGAATACTTTTTACGCCAAATCCATGATTCAGCTTGTCCTTTTTTGTGGTGAGGGGCAATCCATCTTTGAAGCGGATTCTCCCCTCAAAATAATTCTGTAGCTGCACCATCAACAGATTATTTTGATTTAAAACTTTTAGATTGACAATGCGTTTTTCTTTGTCATCAAGCTTTTCGACTGCCGTGATAGCATTATCTATGGCATTGCCAAACATAGCATAGACATCCTCAAGTTTCATAAAAGAAAGTGAGCCGGCATCCGCCATGCAACTGAGCTGAATATCATTCTCATAGCAGTATCTGCCCTTATCCATAATAAGGATATTAAGGGCTTCATTACCTGTATCAATAGCCATATCATATATCATGATATCCTTTTTCAACTCATTGTAATAGCGCTCGCGCTCGCTGTCATTTTCCATGTGATGCATAGCCTCCAGCTGGTGTTTCAGGTCATGACACTTGCGATTGATGCTGTCTATTATCTCCTGGCGAATCTTGTACTGCTCTGTCTGCAAAAGAAATGCCTGATTAATACCTGCAAGCTCGTTTGCATAGTACTCCCGCTGTCTGCGTACTCCCTGTGACCACAAAATATATATACAGCACAATCCATCTACAATCCTATAGAAAACGTAGTTCCAAGGGATAAAATTATCGTCAATAAAGTTTTCCTCGTACATAACACTGACCAATAGCACTATCAGAAGTATGGTCATAAGGGGAATTACATCCATAAAATTGAGACTGCGAACATCAATCTGTGCAAATAGCAGCCTGATTAGATAGGCAGATACGGTATAGATAACCGCATATACGATAATCTCAACAACAGGTGACGATCCGAAAATGGAATTAAAAATCTGACACAAATCATATGCCACATGCTGAATGGCAAGGGCCACAATGGAATAATAGACTACCTGCGGCAAGGAATAGCTGGTGCAAAAATAGAATAAAGCCAGGATGCCTATATTAAATGTTGCCCAGAATCCAACTAATCCAATACCTGTGCATACCTCTTCAAAATGCCGACTCAATACCGCAGACATGCCAATAAAAGTAACCACAGTGATAAGATATTTGACCTTCCAATGACTCTTTTTTTGACTGAAAAAGATAATAATACTGCTGGCCAATATCAACTGTACAGAATACGATATCAGATTCCATATCTGAAAAAAAGAACTCATAGCATCTTACCTCCCATATACTCTGCAATGGCCTGCAAAAATTCCTTCTTCTTAGGGCGACTGATTTTTAATCTGTTGCCCGCTACTATGGCATCATCCTTATCCACTCCGTCCACATATTTTAGATTGACCAGATAACAATTATTGCACCGCTTAAAAGAAAGTTCTCCCAGTTTTTCTTCTACTTCTTTCAGCGATCCCTTTTGTCGGTATACTCCTTTTTTTGTGTTGTAGTAGATATAGTGTCCTTCTACTTCGATATAAAAAAGCTCATCACTTGATACCATGACAAAGCCATTTTCTGTAGGCACTTTGATACTTACCGCTCTGTTTCCGATACAGTACCCCAGCGCGCCTCGCATCTTCATTGCAAAATCACCATAATTAACAGGCTTAACTATGAAATCAAAAGCCCTGACCTCATACCCTTTTATCGCCAACTGGGCCAAATTAGTAATAAAAATAATCATAACGTCAGAATCGAGCTTCCTGATTTTCTTAGCAAGCTCGATTCCATTTTCGCAAATGTCCGAGTCATCCAACTCTATATCCAAACACAGCAAAGAATAGCTTTTGTCATAGGTCGATAACAACTCTTCACTTCTTGAGAAAGTATCTACCGATATATCATAACCTATCTCAGTGCTTAGTCTGAAAAACATTTCCGACATATTATTCAATTCTTCTATGTTGTCATCAACAACTGCTATCCTGACCATCTTTCTCCTCAGGGAAAATCAATTTATAGACAGGGAAATAAATCACCATCTGTACACCGCCATTAATAACCGTAATAAGGATATTATAAACCGCAGGTGTGAAATATTCTTTACAAAATGGAATGTATATAGACATCAGTGCACTACAAACCACCGTAATAACCACCCATGCAATAGCATACCACATTGCCTGATAGAATACATTTCCGTGGGATTTGAAGGTCACATTTCTTTGCATTGGGAAATTGACACACTGGGCAATAAAAAGAGTCGTGGCAAAGGCAACAAAATAACCTAAGCCTCCTGTAGCATCTCCCGTCACAGGATAATCAAATACATATGTATCCACAATCCAAAACTTTAACCTCACCAACTGACATGGCATATCACACCAATCCGTGTGGGCATATATAATCCCGGGCAAAAATGTCAAAAGTAAATACTGCAAAAGTGTAACCAAAAGTGAGAACAGATAAAACTTTGCAAACTGAAACAATAGTTTTTTTATTTTTTCTGATTTCATGTCTATACCACCTCCACTGTCGCAGAAGATGAAAGACCTTTTGCTTCACATGTAGCTTCTACCGTAACAGTGCCTTTGCCATCAGGTTTGATAACCGCAAGTGCCTCTCCGTAATAAGTATCACATACGTCATACAAATAGCTTTTTGCATAATAAGGACATCCGCTTCCCAATCCTATCAGCTTACCGCCTTTGACGCTTATTTTTATATCCGCTCTTTCAAGCGGCTTAATCACTCCATCCTTATCTGTGTAAGCAAGTCTCACATAGCAGAGCCCGTCTGTGGCGCTGATTGATTTTTCTTCAGGCATAAGTGAAAGTACTGTGTCATCTTTAGCAGTCTTCAGTGATTTGGTAGCCAACACATTATGAGCTTCATCATATGCAACTGCTTTGATTTCTCCATCCTGGTAGGTGACATTTTTAAATATTACCTTACAGTCATCCTTCGTAGCTTTCTTGCCAACTATTTTACCGTTGACATACAGCTCTATCTCTGCAGCCCTCGCATACACTTCTACCGAAGTCTTCATGCCACTGCATCCGTTCCATGACCAACTGTCTATAGCATTGGACATCTTCCATGAAGAAGGCGAGTGCTTTTCTTTTGCATATTTTACCGGCACAACTCCTATGGCTATATCTAAAAGTCCATATGCTACCTTAGTATAATCAGCCTCAGAAAGAGCCTTGCCGGTAATATCCACTCTACCTGATCCTGCTGTTACCCAGCCTATTCCATGAGAAAAATCCGGTGCATACTCACTGTATTCCCAACTGCCTATGCCTACCTCTCCCAGGTAATCCATACCCGACCACACAAAATCACCTATAATTCTAGGCTCGTCCTTTGCCAACTCCATAAATTTGTAAGCATCAGAACAGAAAGTCTCACTGCCAAGAATTAACCTGTTTGGATACTTTTTCAAATCATGCTTGTATCTGTTGATACCATAGTTGTATCCTGCAAAATCCATTCCGGCAAAAGCATCTCTTGTCTTGACATCACAGGGATATAGTGTGGCACCAAACTTCATAAAATCTGCCCCTAAAATACCTGCCAGGTTGTTGAAGAACTCACTACCTACTGCCTTTTTCTTTTTTACATCCTTCGCTTCAAGCTCCGCCTTCTTGTCGGAGTATACTCCAAAACCCATAGAACTAAGGAAATTAAAGAAAATATTTATTCCGCAGGAAACAGGTCTGGTAGAATCCAACTCATGCAGATAATTTGTCATATCACGACAAAGCTTAATTCCTCTGGGCTGTGCAGTCTCTGCCACCTCATTGCCGGTAGAATACATGATGACACTTGGATGATTGTAGTCTTTGTCTACAAGTGCCTTCAGGTCCACTTTATAATTGGACTCTACTCTAGTGGCATAGTCATACTTTGTCTTGTGAATATACCATGCATCCACGTACTCATCCATAACCAGCATTCCCAGCTCATCGCACGCCCTAAGCATAGCTTCCGAACAAGGATTATGTGCGCTACGAATAGCGTTATAACCATTTTCCTGCATAAGCTTAATCTTTCTGTATTCTGAAAAATCGTAGCAGGCAGCACCTAAGATACCATTATCGTGATGTATACAGGCTCCACGCAAAAGAGTCCTCTTGCCGTTTATTGTAAAGCCCACCTTTTCATTATATTCGAGTGTCCTGATACCTATACGCTCAGTCCATACATCATCTCCAAATGATATCTTCACCTCATATAATTTAGGATTCTCAGGAGACCACAAAACAGGATTGTCAGGCTCTAGCTTAAGTGCCACACTTCCGTTGCTCTCGGCCTCCTCAGATACTCCAAGCTCCTCAATCTCTGCCTTCACACTGCCCTGGCTGTTGGTCTTGACCATGACCTGTATCTTAGCCGGAGCAGTTTGAAGAGTAGTGATTTTGATTCCATTGATTAAAATATGTTTTTTGGGCATCTGGTATAACCATACCGGTCTGTATATACCTGTTCCCGAATACCATCTGCTGTTTGGCTGGTCAGTATTTACCGCCTCTACTTTTATAGTATTTTCCTTGCCGTACTCAAGCAGTTCTGTTACATCCACATAAAATCCGGTATAACCATAATCGTGGAAAGCCACCTCCTTATCATTCAGATATACGGTAGCCTTGTGGTATATTCCTTCAAAATAAAGTACAGACACTTTATCCTGCCATTCATTTTCGGCAAAGATTTTCTTCTCATAGGTATAATCCTTTGGTACAATCCAGCCTAGATTAACTCCTGTCACACTGCCATCTTTTTTCTCATCATACAGCATAGCATCATGAGGAAGACTTATATTATAGGCTTTTTTATTATAACCGGTTTCATAACAAATCCAGTTGTCATTCAAACATATCTTTTTCATTAATCTCTCTCTCTTTTCATAAATCCAGCGATAATAGCAAATAAGACGCCTATGCCCATCACTATTCCGATAGAAATAATATTTCCCACCTGTGTAGCATCACCAAACATATTGATACCCTGAAAAGCATCTACGAACGACCCTACCTGGTTGGCCAAATGCTTAAATACAGCAAATGAATAACATGCTGTGATTGCCACCATCAGTATGTCCTCATCTTTTACAATTACAAGGACATTTAAAATTACTCCAACAATAAGTGTAGCAACCACAAGTCCATCCATGGCATTGTGGGCAGGAGCCCACGCCATAAATCTGATAAGTGCTATAACAGCTGCCACCAGTGAAATAATCACCGGTATAATGCCTAAGCTTTTATTTGAAAAAAACTCTTTCATCGATAAATCCCCCTTTACGCCTGTTCTCTGCGTTTCTTAAACATCAGGAAAATAAACAGAATATCAAGTCCTGCAAATACAACTATCAGGCAGATCATAACAGGTATCCACCAAGGTGTAACAGAAACGATCTTGGAATCCACACTGTATCCGTTCATAATACTGCTATTTGCCACTGTATATAGATAATCGTGAGCTGACTTTCTCACAAGCTGCAATAAATCTCCATCATCTGTATCTACTATCTGGGCAGCCACCTGTCTTCCTACATCGCCTGCAAAATCAAGACAGAACTGGTCTACTCCTGCTGCAATACAGCTGGTGAGATGCCATTTGTATGTGCCTGCTGCACCTGCTACAGCATCAGTCTCCTGCTGACCTACAAATCCCCATTCCTTCTCTATTACCTGGTTGCAAAGTGCTGAATTTTCAGAACACCATACAAGTCCTATTCTGTTGAAACCATGCATAAGGGCCTGCCCCTTTGCTACTGCAATTGCACCTTCAGCAGTTCTAAGAGTTGTCTCTCTAAATGCCTGCTCGTTAAAGAATACCGCAATACCTTCTCTATTGTTTTCCTGGTCGTTTCCTACCACATGCTTAGCGCCGGCATGAACTCCACGTTCTTCCATAGCTACCACCTCAGGAATCTCACAGAGATAGTTCATTACTGCATCCTCTGAGTAGTACTCAAAGTTTCTTCCTCCAAACGGTGTACGATGCAGGTTGATACCCGGCATCCAATCTTCTTCAATACCTAAGTACATGCACTCATTTGCCATGAGTTTTCCTCTGTTGTACATAAGATCTTTGTTAAATGTAGCTGCAAGTACAATCTCTGTAGGGAAACATGTATCCTGTACACTTGTACCATACTGTTTTTCACTATATGTACCACCTACACCATCAGGCCCATCGCCTGCCACAACTGCCGGCTTGCCTACTGATGTAATCTCTGTTGTTCCAAAGTTGTCTGAAAGAAGGCCGGCAAGCTCTTCTACTGTAAACTGATTTAGATATTCCTCCCAGGCCGGATCGTCATAATCGAGTCCTATAAGGGCAGCAAGTGGCATCTCCACATTTTCACCCTGAGTGAAATCTGAAACAGACAATGCATCATCGCTCTTTTGGTAGAAGTTACCTGCAAGAAGCTCAATCATCTCTTCTGTAAGAGTAAGCTGTGTTGCAGCTGTAGGATATGTTCCTTGCCAATCATTACGTGAAAGATAAGTCACTGTGCCATCCTGCCAATAATTAGGATCAGCATCCTCAAACTGGTTAGTCACTACTTCATCAGTATATCTTGATACGCTGTATGTATCTGCATCAAATTCTTCCGCCCATGTATATACATTGTCAGAATCTCCTGATACCCTATTGCCATCCTCGTCAAAAAGATTGTCTGCTCCCTTTGCTGCAAGGATATTATTGAGAGCATCATGCGCATCATCACCTACTGTAATGAAGTAGTCACCTTCACTAATGATGTAGCCCTTTACATTTGTATAATCATAGCTGGCAAGCAGATATCTGTCTGCAGTGATTGTTATAGTCTGTGACTCTCCCGGCTCCAACGTATCAGTCTTTGCAAAATCAAGAAGCTGTACAGCGGATTTTTCTACAAGATTCTTTTTCTCGTATGTGCCGTATGGTGTCTGTGCATATATCTGTACAGAAGTCTTGCCGGCTACTGATCCTGTATTTTTAACTGTAACAGTTATATTAATATCATCACCACTTATCTCTACACTATCAAGCTGTTTGTCAAAAGTAGTGTATGACAGGCCATAACCAAATGGATATGTCACCTCATCAGCGTAGTTCCAGTTTGTTCCAAAAGAAGAACCTACTGAAGATGTAGCGTTACCCTGACCTAAAACACTATCCTCATATCTGGTCTCATAGTATTTGTAGCCTACATAGATGCCCTCAGCCTGAACTGTGGAATAAGAAATACCTGCATCGTCATCATCGATAGCTGCAAGCACCTCATCAAGATTTGCCCAGGTCTGGTTGTTAAAACTTCCGTTTACAACAGCAGGAGAAGATAAGGAATTGGCTGCATAAGTATCTGTCAATGAACCTGATGGATTGACTGTACCATCCAATATCTCAGCTACTGCTTCAAAACCTCTCTGTCCCGGCTCACCTATCCAAAGACAAGCATCCACATCATATTCATCCAACCACTCCAGTTCCATAGGGTTGCCACTGTTAATGAGCACGATTGTCTTTTTAAAGACTCCCGATTCTTTTATCATGTTTAAAAGATCTTTCTCTTCCTGGTGAAGTGCCAACTGGCTGATGCCTTCAAACTCATCCTCCAGTGCCAGCTCCATACCTTCACCGCCTTCTCTTGCCAGCATGACTACTGCCACGTCACTATAGTCGGCAAAAGAGTCTTTTAATGTATCTGTATAAAAAGAAATATCTTCCTCACCCAATGAGTATACGCTTGTAGTATTTGTCAAAAAGTCGTATGCGCCTGTTCCTCTTTCGGTAGAAGATTTTTTATAGGCATTGTATAAGGTGTCATTTATCTCAAATCCTTCATTAGAAAGAGCTGTATATAAATCAATACCCTCCGGATCATTATATCCCTTAGAACCTGCTGAAGAACTCTTATACAAAGGCTGTACTACAGCATGTCCAAATAATGTAATCTTTTTCTCATCATCTGAAAGTGGAAGTGCGCCGTCATTATTTTTTAAAAGGACAGCACCCTCTGCCTCTTCCTGCACTGCTTCATCATAAGTATCTGATATAAGCATCTTAAGGTTGTCCTCGGTGAGCTCTCCATAATCACTCTCAAAATAAGTGGTGTCCTCACCGGCATCCCCTTCATTTACAACCTTACTGGTAGTAATTCCCAGTGCCTGATTGACAGTACCTGAGTACCCCAACATACAATTAAGTCCCACACTTGATAACACAAGCAGGCAACTGCTGACAGATGCCAAGCCGGTCATCAACCCGGAATGTTTCTTCATAAAATTAACCTCCTCAATAAACTTTATAACCTCTATGGCTAAAATAAATGATTTAAAAAGAGGCTTCAATACATCGTTCATAAGTTGCAGCCAATGGTGCGCAAACTGATTTTTTAATCAAGCCAAAAGGGACTGTAGAAGGCAACCACAAAAGAAAATGGATGCCTCCTGTTCAATACAGGATAGCATCCATGTGTTCAGCCGGGTTTATAAATATGTATCCAGGATAATGGGTACATATCAAGTCCGAGGGCTTTTTTTATATTCATTTATTCATTTGCCTTGAGACTTTCAACCATATCAATCTTTTTAAGATTGACTGAAAGTGCCAGGCTGGTAATGAACATTATTATGAGGGTTCCCACTGCTGCAATCAAATATGCTGATGCATTTATATTCGCGAAAAAATCATACTCATCACCTATAGCATACTTGAAGAGATAATCTGTGAATTCAAATCCAAGTGGAAGACCCAGAATGATACCCACAATTGTCAGCCACAGGTTTTGCTGAGTATATATCTTTGCCAATCTTGAAAACCTAAAGCCCAGCACCTTAAGTGTTGCAAACTGATACATCTTTTCGCTGAGAGCCAAAATTCCCATATTGTATATGATGATAAAACCTAGAACTGCAGAAATAACAATAAAAAGAACAATCATTGAGCTTATCATCTCCAACATTATATCCATCTGCTCCCTAATAGTTTCAATCGAAGTAATGGTTGACACCCCATCTATATCAGAATCAGTCAGTCCACTCAAGTCATCTTTTGTATAAATGGTGTCACATTCGTAATCTTCCCCTAATCCTTCAAATGCTGCTCTTGTCATAGAAAACTGTTGACTCTGAGGGTCCCTGCAAACAGATGTTATCTTGGTTTCGTACCAATTATCCTCACCCATTATTCGCCATTTAACTGTGTCCCCCAAAGAATATCCCGATGTCTTAAGAAGCTTTTCTGTTGCATATAAGGCTCCTGCATCATCTACATCTCCATCGGTATTGCCTGGAATCCCATCCTCGATATTGTAGGTAGTTGTATCATGCGCTGAAAGCTTTAAAAGTCCATCAGAATCATTTACTGTAATAACCGAAGTATTAATGTTACCCTCTGAATCCTTGTATTCGATTGCAACTGTTTGACTTGTGGCATCTCCATAGATATCAAATAATTCCTCAAGTCTTTCATCGGAAATATTATCCGACAGTGTAAGCTTATATGAATAGGCTTGGATCTGCCCAAACTCCCAGTCAAGATAAAACTGTAATGAATCCTGCATGCCAAATGCCATGACAATAAGGAGTGTTGATCCCATAATGCCAACTATCGCCATGAAGCTTCTGGATTTGTTTCTGAATATGTCACGCAGATTCCATTTTACTGAAAACGGTAGCTTAGCACTGATTCCCTTGCCACCTTCCTTTGCTTTTATCTTGATATGCGGAACCTCTAGTCTCAAGGTTTGAGCTGCAGATTCCTTTAGAATGTTCCTAATTGTCAGGTAAGTTATTATCGTAATTACGATAACAATAAGGGCTGCCATCACATAATTTTTGCCAAGTATATAACAATGTGCTTCCGGCAAGTCAAACATAGAAAGCTCCATGTCCAAAAATGGCTGTCCTAGTATTGGTCCACCTATAACCAGCCCAATCACTGCTGCGAACAAACTCACCCAAAAACCGTATGTAATATAGTGTAAGGTGACCTTAGCATTTCTATAACCTAACGCTTTCAGCGTACCAATCTGAACTCTCTGTTTCTTCACAAATCGACTCATTGTTGTTACCACAGAAAGTCCGGCGATAAATACGAATAGGAAAGAAAACAGGCCTGAATATGTATCCCCCTCTTCCGCCTCTGATTTTAAAGTAACGTAAGAGGCCCACACGTTTCTATCTGTAATAGCACTTACAGAAACATCATCCATATCATATAATTCATTTTTTACTGACTGAATCTTTTTTGAAAAATCATCACTGGCACTTTCATCGTTAAATGGGTTTGGTGCTGTGCCTGCCACATCTACAATGACTTCAGGATATACATAGCACTCTTCAAGGTCAAAATCAGTATCTACCGCTTTTATAAAATCTGCCTTGTCTTCTACCTTTGCCTTTCCACTATTAATCAAAGTCGCCTTGCTTAAAGCTGTTTCAAGATCCACCTCTTTATCTATTCCCAGTTGCTCTTTTATCGTATCGATATCTACACCCATTGATGTATATAAATCTACAGCATCTTGAATTTCATCAACTGAATCCAGATAGTCTACTATCTCATCTTCCTTTAAAATCTCGTCATATATATATTCTTCGGGAAACTCATTCATTGAAAGGTAAGCCCATCCAAAATCAACTGCATCCTGAAAAATCACTGATGAATCAGACACTGCGTAGACGTGATCCGGGACAGATACCAATCCCCGCACCTTCTCAACAAGTTCATATCCTTCACAGTAGAAGGTTAATTCATCCCCTACTTCTATGCCTCTTGCCTTAGCGAAATAATATCCCAACCATACACCGTCTTTATTCGAAGTATATTTCTCGCCATCTCTTAAATATATTTGTGAAATATTCTTCTCATCATCCTTTGGGTCCAAAAAATTCAATTCCACTTGCACATTATCAATATCTGAGTTCTCAACGCTCTTCACATCCACGGACCCAGCCATAGTGAGATATCTTTCAGCGTCTGCTATATCTTCTAAGTCCTTTATAGCCTCTACATCTTCCTGAGAAAAATCCTCACCATACAACCATAAATCCTCAAGATTATAATCGGCATAAAAGTTTTCCGACGAGTATTTCAAGCCATCCGAATAAGCATTAACTCCCGAATAAGCCATAATCGCCAAAAATACCATGGAAAATATAGTAAAGAACTGTCCAAAGTTTCCCTTTATATCTCTGAATAATTTTTTTCTAAGCATTTTACCATTGAACCTCATCTATATCTGCTGGATTTGCATTTTCCTCTACACTCTTGATTTTGCCATTCTTAACTCGAACCACAACGTCTGCAATATCCGCTATAAGTGAATTGTGAGTAACAATTATTACCGTGTTATTACCCCGTTCCTTTGTCGTCTGCTTCTTCAAAATTTTAAGAATCATAACACCAGTCTGTGAATCAAGTGCCCCTGTTGGCTCATCACATAAAAGTAAAGCAGGATTTTTCGCTATGGCGCGTGCAATGGAAACTCTCTGTTGTTCACCTCCGGACAATTGATTAGGAAACTTATTCATATGCTCTGATAATCCCACGTCTTGAAGAGCCTCCGTGGCATCCAAATGATCCTTGACTATTTCATTAATAAGCTCAACATTTTCCTTGACTGTCAGGGATGGCAAAATATTATAAAACTGAAAAATAAAACCAACGGATTTCGCTCTAAAATCACTCAGCTTGTTCTCCGAATATCCCGTGATGTTTTCTCCATTTACAATCACCTCACCCTCAGTAGGCGTATCCATTCCACCAATCAGATTGAGCAAAGTGGACTTGCCGGCCCCTGACGGGCCCAGTATAACCACAAATTTTCCTTCTTCAATATCCAAATCTACATTGTCTAAAGCGCGAAATTCTTTTTCCCCCACGCTATAAACCTTTGACACATTTCTTAAAGATACCTTATTCACCTGTCTCCTCCTTTATTCTTTTAAAATCACATTAAAACACAGTCCAACCAACCTTTAACCAAAAAGATCATTATTTTACGGGTTCGTTTCTTTGCCTCTTTCGGGTCTGTTTCGTGGGTCACTAAATGAATATAAGCTTCCACATACAAATGTGATAGCCAATGCACCATATACTCGTCTACTTCCTTGCCTTCCTGCTTTGCATACAAGTGAGCTAATTTTCCATATTCCTGCTCAAGCTCATCTACTATCAAATCAGAAATGTTTTCCAATGATGAGCCCGCCGCCTTGCTAAGAAGAATTAGCGACTCATCATAATGTGAATATAAAATATCTACCAGCTTGTCGGCTAATTCTATTTCCTCATCAAATTCAGGTTCAAATGAGATATTTTTCTTGTCATTTGCTATATGCTCATGAATCGCCAACTGTATCGGCTTAAGAATCTGATTTGCAATTGTACAAAAAAGATCATCCTTGTCTTTAAAGAAAAAATAAATGGCTCCTGTGGTACATCCTGCTTTCAGGCTTATCCGTCTTAAAGATGATTTTTCAAACCCATATGTAGCAAACTCTTCCTTCGCCGCGGCAATAATCTTAGCCTTGGTTTCCTCTTTTTCCTTAACGGACATTATGACCTCCAAAATATTAATATTACATAACACTGTTATCTTAATATATTTAGTTAGCTCTGTCAAACTCTCGTTAGAAGACTCTTATTTAATTTATTCTTGGAAAACACGCAGAAAAGATTATCCCTATGGTTTTGTAATTGAAATTAGATTTGAAATTATTCTACTTTTTTCTTTTAAAGAAAAAAATTCTTGCGGGAAATTTCATATTTCTCCCGCAAGAAGTCATACGTTTTTGATTTTACATTTCTAGGCAGATGCACTGTAATCAAGCAAATGAATGATTATAACTGTCTGGATTTATCGATGCACACTCTCTCTGCTTCGATGATGGCACTTCTAAATCCGAAGGACTCGAGCGCCGCTACAGCCTCGATAGTCGTACCTCCCGGCGAACATACAGCATCTTTCAGGACACCCGGGTGCTCTCCTGTCTCAAGCACCATCTTGGCTGACCCAAGTACCGCCTGTGCCGCAAACTTATATGCCTGCAGACGTGGCATGCCTTCTGCCACTGCGCCGTCGGCAAGGGCCTCAATAAACATGTACACGTAAGCAGGTGCTGAACCACTGACACCAACTACCGCATCCTGCAATCGTTCCGGAATAATCTCAGCCTGGCCGAATGCTTCGAATAATTTGTACACCGTGTCAGCTTCCTCTTCAGTGACCAGCTTGTTGGGGCTAAGTGCACTCATAGCTTCTCCCACAAGTGCAGGTGTGTTTGGCATGACTCTCACCAACTTGATATCTTTTCCAAACATCTCAGTCAATTTGTCAAGGGACTGGCCTGCTGCAATGCTGACAACCACCTTATCTGTAAAATCCATATCCTTGATGCCATCAATTACTTTGCCCAAAAACTGTGGCTTGACAGCCAAAAACAGTATATCTGCAAAATCCACAACATCCCTGTTATTAGTAGTAGTCGCTACTCCCAGGCTATCGCTTACCTTGTCCAAGGCAGCTTGAAAAATGTCACTGGCCATCACATCATTAGCTTCCACAATACCTGATGAAATAATACCTCCCATCATAGCATTTCCCATGTTACCTGTACCTATAAAACCAATCTTCATAGAGCACCTCCAATAAATTATATTTTATTAGAATATTCCAAGCCACTCTTCCAATGACTCCGTGCTCATAATGTAAGCTCCGCTTACTAGAGCAACATTTTCCTGCGCAAGCTTGGAAAATATTACTCATTTCCCGGAGGG
>FLNY01004852.1_pt1 | contig 27052 bp, 22 predicted proteins | sample 1140381 | NCBI WGS metagenome assembly FLNY01 (sample SAMEA3878172, study PRJEB12797) | bioreactor metagenome | biome: Moose rumen | place: Sweden | collected 2011-10
TTACCTAAAAAAATATCTGATTCTGGCAGCTCCGGGCAGCGGATTCGGCGGAAAAGGCTGGTTCCGGCTTGCATATTGTGTTTCTGAAAAAACTATCGTTAGTTCAGAGAAGGCGTTTTTAGAGGCAATGAAGGCATTATAAAACCTAAAACTTTAGGATAGGAGAAAATAAATGATTACTGTAAGCGATGTTTCGCTTCATTTTAGCGAAAAACCACTTTTTAAAGATGTTAATATCAAATTCACGGCGGGAAACTGCTACGGAATTATCGGTGCGAATGGGGCAGGTAAGTCAACATTCCTAAAGATTCTTTCCGGCGAGCAGGAGCACGACACCGGAGACATTTTTATGACCCCTGGCGAGCGAATGGCCGTTTTGAGTCAGGATCACTTTGCCTTCGACTCATTCAGTGTAAAGGACACCGTAATGCAGGGCTACCCAAAACTCTACGAAGTCTCAAAAGCCCGGGACGAAATTTACTCAAAGGCTGATTTTACCGAAGAGGACGGAATTAAGTCGGCTGAGCTTGAGGCTGAATTCGGCGAGCTTGGCGGCTATGAGGCAGAAAATCAGATTGAGCAGATGCTCAGTGGCTTGGGACTTGAAGAAAAATATCACGACAAGATGATGAGCGAACTTGACGAAAGCCAGAAGGTTCGTGTACTTTTGGCCCGTGCTTTGTTCGGAAATCCCGACATTCTGCTTCTTGACGAGCCTACGAACGGTCTTGATTTGGAATCCATAAACTGGCTCGAAGACTTTTTGCTTGATTTTGAGAACACCGTCATCGTTGTAAGCCATGACCGTCACTTTTTGAACACGGTCTGCACGGTAACCTGCGACATTGACTTTGGTAAAATCACTCAGTTCGCAGGAAACTACGATTTCTGGTATCAGATGAGCCAGATTTTGCAGAAGCAGGCAAAAGACCAGAAAAAGAAAAACGAGGAAAAGGCCAAGGACCTCAAGGAATTCATTCAGCGCTTCGCTTCAAATGCAGCGAAATCTCGTCAGGCAACTAGCCGTAAGAAGGTTTTGGAAAAGCTGGAGCTTGAGGATTTGCCAGTTACGAGCCGAAAATTCCCTTATGTTCACTTTGCTACAGAGCGGGAAATAGGAAACAATGTCCTTGAATGCAGAGGACTTTGCTCAAAGGACGAGGACGGAGTTCAGCTTTTAAATAAATTTGACTTTAAAGTCAACAGGACTGACAAAATCGCTTTTGTCGGAGTAGAGCATAACACTATTTCCTCTCTTTTTGACATAATCGCAGGCGAGGCGAAGGCTGAAAGCGGAGAGTTCTTCTGGGGACAGACCACATCGAACACATATCTTGCCCGGGACAACAACAAGTATTTTGCCAACGACATGAACATCACTGAATGGCTCAAGCAGTATTCAAAAGAACAGGACGACGCTTATGTCAGAGGTTTTTTGGGAAGAATGTTGTTTTCCGGAGATGAATCGCTCAAAAAGGTAAGGGTCTTGTCTGGTGGAGAAAAGGTTCGCTGTATGCTCTCAAAAATGATGCTTCAGAACGCGAATGTTTTGATTCTTGACGACCCGACAAATCACCTTGACCTTGAAGCAATCGAGTCCTTGAACCAGGCACTTGTTCAGTTCCCTGGAGTCATTCTTTTTACGAGCCACGACCACGAGTTCATTCAGACAATCGCAAACAGAATCGTCGAAATCACTCCGAAAGGCGTGATTGACAGAATGATGCCGTTTGACGATTATATGGCGGATGAGTCAATAAAATCCCTCCGAAAAGAATATTACGAAGGAAGCGACAGAAAGATTAAATTCTAAGCAAAAGCTTGCCGTGTTTTAAGCAAGGGTGAAAAGTATTGCCCTTTGGAGCACGGCAAGGACTTAGGGAAGGGGCAAAATAGTAAGCGTCAAACCAGCACCCCCTACGAATAAAAATTTGCATGCCATATAATCTTCTTGATTTTTAAGATCAAGGAGATTTTTTTATGATATTCCCCGTCAAAAGAGTAAAAGAAGAACTCATCAACGAGTTTGCGGTTTCAAAAATGGATATTGAAACGTTCAGTCAGATGCACAGCATCCAGCCTGAAGCTCTGCTTTCATGGATCCATGAAAAAATGAACCGTGCCAAGAATGGAGAATCAGAACACTATGATATATTCCAGGCTTCAGAGTTTGTAGAGCTGGATATTCCCGGTGCATCAAAACATCGTATTTCTGTCGGAATAGACCGAAAAGAGCTGATAACAGTCAGGGCAGGGGGAATAGAAATTGATATTCCCATAACGACAGAAGAAACAGCTCTATTCAAAATTTTCTAGACGGCGGCAAGTATATGAGATTCGACTTCTCCAATACACGTATTTTCCTAAGACCCGGTACAACGAACATGAGAATCAGCAAAGAACGAATTATTCATGTAATCAGTGACATAATGAAGCAGGATCCGTTCAGCGGAGCCGTATTCATGTTCTGCAACGGACAGAGAAAACATCTGAAACTAGTCTGGTGGGATACAAACGGTTTCTGGATTGCCCAGAAAGTTCTTGAGAAAGGACAGTGGCCATGGCCGAACACCGCAGAAGAAGCAAAGGAGATAAAAATCGATGAGGTAATAATGCTTCTGAAAGGAATCGATTTCTTCTGTGCCTATGAACCTGTTGTATTTGAGAGTATTGATTAATCTCAGTTTCTCTATAAATAATTGTAATTTTTTGATATATTTAAAATTAAGGTAAAAATATTATGAAAAAAATTGTTTTATTGTTTTGTTTATCATTAACTGCTTTTAATGTATCTTGTACTTCTAAGAATAAGATTAGTTCTTCTAAAGTTAAAGTGTAAACGTAAATTCAATTTGCGGATACCTTTTTTTACAATATAATATTATACAGAAACCCGCACAGGGGGCTCTTGGAGAAAAAAATGAAATTAAAAAAATATCTTATTATCTGTCTTTCCTTGTTTTTGTTTTTTATGTCTTGCGCGACAAACAAAAATATTTCTACTTCAAAAGAAAATCTTTCCATCTATGATTATGCTTTAATTGGAGCCAATAAATCTTATAAAGATTATGAGAATAAAAAAGGATATTCTATAACAGGACCTTTTGTGCCAGGCAGTATTGGAAGAAAACCAAAAGAAGGTGAAAAAGCACAGTATTTTGTTCAGTTTGATAGTGGTAAGAGTATGATTCAATATTTAGATGATAATGGCATTATATCAATCGAAAAAATACATATTGCAAAACATAATGACGGGTTATACTTATCAAAATATATTGGTAAATCCAAGACTAAATTTTTAAATGATTTTCCTTTGGAATTAGATAAATATGATGCAGAATATGATTTTGGTGGCCTCCGATATGATTCCGAGAAAGATGGAAGATTTTTTGTTCAAGTAACAGTTGAGAATGAAGTGATTACTCACATTAATATCACAGTAAGGAACGAAAAAGAAATACAGAGATATAAAGATTTAAATGAATGGATAAGTCAGGGTAATACCTATTTAGATTATATTGAAAAAGAGTAAAAATTACTGATGGAAAAACCAGGGCTTCTCTTTGGGCTGTGGAAAAAAGCTCGCCTTCTGTTGCGCTGGGAATTTATGTTGCAGTTATGAAAAAATATAAAAACAAACCAGCCTTATTTTTGCTGATTACTCTTATATTCAATGCCTCGTATTCACTTTTCAATTTTATACTCTATTTTGAAAACAGGGAGGAAAATCTTTCGGTTTTTATTTTTCTTATCCTTCATTTAATTCCGCTGATGGTCCTCATTATTGTTTCTCAAAAAATTCAGAAAATCGAAGATAAGAAAAAACTTTCGCTAATAGAAAAATACCTGATTTTATACCTTTCACTTGATGTGTTTCTGGGGCTGGTAACTTACAATTTTTCGTTACCAAGTTATATAAGCTTTTTGTTTTATTCAAAAAACTGGTTGTACGATATAGTCTACATAATTCGCTACCAGATGTATTATCTGGCAGCAGATTTGATTCTGAAAATTCTTTATTGGATTTCTTTCGCCTTCCTGCTTAAAGATATTTCAAACAGATGGAATCTTGTTCCAGAAACAGAAAATGAAATTCCTGAATCAGAAAAAAAGAATAAAATAAGTCCATCATTTAAGATTTCAATTGCAAATATGATTATCCTGACCTTCGAGACAGTTTTGAACTTTTTTATTTATCTTGCCTTTGAGGAAAACAAAGGAGGAAGCGGAGAGCACGCTATAGGGATGGCTTTTGTTGCCTTCTTTCTTATTGGTGTAAAATTGATTTTCTCTCTTCCAACTCTCGTTCTGTCTATAATAGGAATTGTAAAAGGCAACCAGCAGAAAAACAAAGAAATGAAACTCAATCAGAAAGGACTAACAATAAACATAGTCTGCCTTGTAATTTGTGAACTGCAGGTGTGGTTTTGGTGGTGAAAAAATCACACCCTCTTTTTAAAAGTCTTAAAATCTGTTAGCATTTAAAACATGAAAAGGGAAGTGACAATACAGGAAGCACTGACAGAACTGGCTGCTGCAAAGATTGAGATTGAATCAATGCAGCAGCAGCTTGTTTTAAAGGACAAGTTACTTTCCTCTAAAGACGAAAAAATCACTATCCAATTATTCACAATAAATCAGCAGAAAGAACTTTTGAATCAAAAAGATGAGGAAATAAAAAGCCTCAAAGAAGAAAATAATTCAAAAGAAATAAAAATAATTGGCCTTGAAGAACGATTAAAAACTCAATTATCACATCGCTTCGGCAGCCATTTGGAAAAGCTCTTAAGTACGCAATTGATGCATGGCCACATCTGATGAATTATCTTGATTGTCCTGAGATTTATCTGGATAACTCTGTCAGTGAACGCTCAATAATCTTTGAATTAGCCGCAGACACGACTGGCTGGACTGATTCAAACTGGTCAGAACTTCTTCCTTGGAACATTAAATTGATAAAAAAATCTGATGTTTCAACGGTCTTAGTAGCCTAAATAGGGCGGAAAATTGACGCTTACGCAAAATAATACCTTTACATTGGTAGACAGAACCTACATTATAGTAAGTTAGTGGCTTTGCCTTAAAATTTAAATGTTTTTCGCTGAATGGGGCTCATTCCGATTTCACGGCAGACTTTTATATGGGCTTTTGTCGGGTAGCCCTTGTGCTTTGCGTAGCCATATTGCGGGTAGAGCCTGTCGAATTCAACCATCATTTTGTCCCGTTCAACCTTTGCGATAATACTGGCGGCCATAACTTCAGGATATTTACCGTCGGCTTTAGGCTCACAACGGCATTTGCAAGGAATTTCAGGGCAGCTATTTCCGTCTGTAATGGCGGAAATTAGTGAAGTTAGCGGCTCAGAAAAATCATTAAACCCAAGATTTTGGGTTTTTAGCCAGTCGGGCAGCTTTAAAATCATCATTTCGTAGGCGATTTTCATTGCATACATGCTGGCCCTCAATATATTTATCTGGTCAATAGTTTCATGGTCAACGACTCCGAGTCCCCAGCAGGCTTTTTCCATAATTATTTTTTCGGCTGCAATTCGTTTTTTTTCAGAAAGCTTTTTTGAGTCATTTAAAATCTCTACGGGGAAATCCTTAGGCAAGATTACGCAGCCCGCGGTGACAGGTCCTGCCAAGGGGCCTCGTCCAGCCTCATCCAGTCCGCAAATAAGTTCACTCATAATTTTATTAAAATCCCTTTTCCTTATTATCTTTATTTTCTAAAATCATTGTTTTTTCGTCCTTCCAGATTGGAGTGACGCCTTTTGTTTTTTTGTCAAAATCTCCGGTAAAGCTGTTTGATACGAGTTTTAAATTCGCGCCGGTAGACTCAATTATTCGTCCCAAATGGGATATTACCTGACAGTCTGACGATTTGAGGATGAAGCTTCCGCCCTTTACGCTGAAATTAACGGCCGTATCAGAAATTGAAGCAAAATGGCTGTTTTCGAGTAAAAACCTTGAGTTATTCCCTGAAAAGCAGCACGCATAAGTCGGTGATTTTACGGTAAGACCTGAATTTTCAAAATCAATTATTGAAGCATTTGCTATAAAAGCAATTGCAGACTGCAAGAAATTTCCTGAAATCTCGCAATCGGTAAAATTCGCAGCTCCTTTTTCCAAGACAAAAAGTTTCTGGGAATTTTCTGTTTCTTTTGTGGAGCTTATTTCCTTTTGAATTATGCAATTTTGCAGCTCAAAGCTTGAATCTTTTACAAAAATGTAAGAATTTGACGGAAGGACTAAACGAGCGTCATTTATCCCTGTAAACGAGCAGTTTGAAGAAATAATATTCGCACCGTCAGAAAGCCTTACAGTCCCGCTCACAAAGATATGAACGAATTTTGAAGAGTTTATTGCCTTTAATGCCTGTTCAAATGAAGTATATGGATGCAATCTGCTTCCGTCTGACACAAAGCTTGATGCCTCTCCGTCAAGAAAATAATTGTATTCATCGATTGTGACCTTGTAAGTCGAAATTTCGCTGACATTCCCGAAAGAATCTTCTGCGTAGGAAAAAGCCTTGTAGCTGACAGTTTTTTCAGTTCCGGCACGAAGATTAAATTCCTGGTTTTTGTACTGCACGAAATCTTTTTTGTCGGGTTTTATGTAGTCAAACTCTGATTTATTGTCGAGGTAAGAAGTGCTTTTTGCCTCAAACGGACCGTAGAGCGAAACATAGATTTTGGCGTCTTTTTCGCTTTCGATTTTTAGCTTGATATCTTTTCTTGCGTACTCCCCTACCTCGCTCGCAATGAATTTCGGCTTTAGCGGCGGCTGCTTGTCAATCACATAGTTTTTTAAAATATTCCCCTGAAATACGCCGTCAAGGTAAAGAGAAAGAATCGCCTGGCCTTCAATGAAATCTCCTGAAAATGTGTCGAATGTGAGTTCTGCGTAAAGTCCGCTGTCAATTTTTGCTTCCCCCGCTGCCCCGCTTGAAGACACCTTCATTCTGTATCTGGAGTCTCCGTCAATACTAAAGCTAATGCCCGAAGAATTCTTTTTCGTCGTGATTTTTGGTTTTGGAGCTAAGACAAAGGATTGAATCGGATTTCCGTCCTTATATGCGACATCCTGCCAGTAAAGTACATGAGTTTTTGTCCTGTCGATTTTTATTTCGTTTTTTGAGGCAGACCAAAGTCCTTTGTCGAGGCTCCAGATTAAATTCTTTCCTGTAAAAACTAAAGTTTCCCAGTCAGAAATCTCAAAAGGAAGGAAAATCTTGGAAAAGCTGCCTGCTGCTTGTCCGTTTAAAAAAATTATGAATCTCCAAGAGGCTTCTCCGTTCGTAACTGTGCAAGGAATGTAGCGGAAAAGCCTGTTTTCTGAAGAAACTGAAAGTGTCGTCCCTTTTAAAAAAGGCTTTTCTCCGTCTCCTATTGAAAATAAAAGTGAGTCTGGAATTGAAATTACTTCATTGCCTGAGCAGGAAAGGATGTTTTCGGTTAATACCCTGTCGATGAATAATTTTTCGGAGCTTCCGGTCGCATAAGGATTCAGCTCTTCGGCGACTGTGTATTTTATTTTAAAATTTTCACTCTCCCCTTTCCCTGAATTTTTTACTACCGTTACGAAAAGATTTACATCTCCGCCGGCGTCGATTAGAACCGGTCCGTCATAAGCGAAGCCTGAATTTAGGGGATTTGAATTCGTATAAGAATAATAAGCCTCTTCATTTTCGAGCAGATTAATGACAAGGCTCTGCCTGTTTGCGAAATTTCCGTTTACAGGCGAAATTATCTCGGCAGAAAAAAGAGGAAGCGTAAAAATCAGTGAGAAAATTAAAAAGAAGGGAAAATGCTTTTTTAACATTGCTTTTCAATATTTTAAATTAAATTCCCCATATTTTCAACATAATTCCAAAAAGTAGACTTTTTATAGTAGATATTGTAAAATCAAAGTTATGACGGACGCAGAATACAAAAAGTTTTTCAGCAAACATTTTTGGAGAACGAGTTCCTTTACTTCCGGCGCGGCGCTTATGCTTGTCGATGCTTTTGGAGTAATGCTTTGTATTGGAATTTCGTTTTTTATTATCAATTTCATAAATCACCATTGGATTAACTTTCGTTCGTTCGTAAATTATTGGATTTATCTCCCTCCAATGCTTGCGGTTTTTTATGCGGCAGGTCTTTATCCTGGGCTTGTTCATCCGCCTGCAGACGAAGTAAAAAAATTCGCAATCTGTTCCTTTTTCGTTTTTGTCGGAATTGCCCTTTCAATCACTGTGGAAGAAGCTGACGACAAATGGCCTCTTGTAGCCGCTTTTATTATGGCAACTCCGTTTGCGCTTGTCATTCTCCCAATATTCCGTGAGGCCGCACGAAGGATTTTTTCACGAAGAAAATGGTTCGGAGTTCCGGCTGTAATTTATGTTTCCGGCAGCTCTGGAGATGTTATTGTCGAACGACTTTTAAAACGGCTGGATTTAGGCTATAAGCCGTGTATGATAATCGACAGCCTTTCAATGATTCCGGGCGAAAAATACGGAATTCCCGTCTATCCGCCTTCAAACGAAAACTTTGCGCTCATAAAATCCTACGGAGTTAAGGTTGCTATTCTCTGTGATTACGACCGTGACACCACTTACATAAATTCCTACTACCGTTACACGATTCAGGTTCCAAAAATCAATGACATCTCGACAATCACGACAAATGTGCGGGATTTCGGCGGTATTTTGGGCTTTTCTTCAACCCACAACTTAACAAAGCGTATAAGCCTTTTTTGGAAAAGGTTCATCGACATTCTTTTGCTTTTACTTTCATCGCCTGTAACTGTGCCTCTCGTGCTTATCGTTTCTTTGGTCGTAAAGCTCACAAGTCCTGGCCCTGTTTTTTATGGTCACAAAAGAATCGGCAAAAACGGAAAGGAATTCAAATGCTGGAAATTCCGCTCAATGGTAATCGATGCCGACAAGCAGCTGGAAAAAATTCTTGCCGAAAGTCCTGAAATGCGTGCGGAATGGGAAAAAGACCGAAAATTCACAAATGACCCCCGCGTCACAAAGGTCGGTAAAATCTTACGAAAAACAAGTATCGACGAAATTCCTCAGTTTTTTAATGTCCTTACTGGCGAAATGAGCTTTATCGGCCCCCGTCCTGTTACCGAGCCTGAGCTAAAAAAATACGGAAACAAGGCAGATTTCATTCTCTCAGTCAAGCCTGGCCTTAGCGGAATGTGGCAAATCTCTGGCCGGAGCGATACCGGCTACGAGGAGCGGGTCACCCTGGACTCATACTACATTCAGAACTGGTCAGTATGGCTGGACATTTGGATTATCATCAAGACAGTGTATGTGGTTCTCCGTGGAAAAGGTGCTTATTAGGAATTAGGAATGAGCAATGAGGAATTAGAAATTAAGCGGGGGAAGTCTCCCCCTCGGCTACAATGTCTTCGACATTTTCGCCTACCCCCTCTCCTAGTGGCTTTGCCCCTAAAACCCCATTTTACTTTCTTATCTGCGTCTATCTGCGTCTATCTGCGTCAATTTTTCCTGCTCTTTCTGTTTTTTCTTATGCTTCCTGCTTTTTCTGAGTGCTATCGCATTAAAGAAGTTACTTATTTGCTTGAAAAGACCAGGGAAAATGATTTACGGCGTGTCGTTCCGATTGACGGCGACAAGATTTTTGAAAGCGAGGAAGAACTTAACGAGTATCTTGAAGATTTAAGGCAGCGGCTTTTAAACACGCGCTCATTTGATGAGGTAAAAATCCTAAGACAGAAATTAGAAGACACTGATTCCACAGACTATGAATCTCTCAATCCTCAATCCTCAATCCTCAATCCTACATTACTGTCACTTTCTATCGAATGTTACGACACGAAATCTTTTTTGATTCTGCCTTATCCGAAATATGACTCAAACAACGGACTTATTTTTAAGGTCAAGGTAAAGGATGTTAATTTTCTTGGCACTATGAACACGCTCAATGCCGGCGCTTTTGTCGGCCTGAAGGAGGACCCTGAAAACGGAGGGGAAAATCTTACTTTTGGCGCAGAATTTTCTTACCGCTATCCCTTTTACATTGGCTCGCTTTATGGAAGCTGGAACAACAATTTTGAGTTTGAATACACTCGCGGGGTGAACGAGCTTGAATTTTGGAGCGGAACAGGCCTTACTTTTGAAAAGCCCTTCAAGCGCCTTTCGTTGATTTTTGACATAAGCGAAGAATTCAACCGGGACTTAGAATACGAGGATTTTTCTGACACTCAGTATTTTACGACTGATTTAAATTTCAGCGTTCCCGTTAAAATTTTTGACATCAATAACTGGGGCTATGTTTTTTGGACACCTTTCCTTGACACAAAAGTAAGCTATGACAAGGACGGAATCAGCATAAAAAACGATGATTTGGCAAGTCCTGTAATTTCTACCGGGCAAAGTATTTCTAGTTCAAGAATCAACTGGTATGGAAATTTTAGGACAGGACTTTCTGCAAAAATCGGTCATTCAGCCGGCTATGATTTTAAGCAGGAAGAAGTTGAGACTAAGGTTTTCGGTGAAATGCAGGCCTTTAAGAGCTTTAAATATATCGGCTTTAACACTCGTTTTTCTGCGTTCGTAACAAAATCAAACCGGAGTGAAATCGGCTCCCTTATTCGTGGCGTTCGCGATGAGCAAAAATACTTAAATGAAAGCGGAAAATGGCTTTGCACGAAAAAGGCCTTAAAAACGCCATCTGCCCTTGTTTTGAATATCGACCTTCCCATTCACATCATAACGACTCACTGGCTCGACTGGTCTGATTCCTTTTTTGGAGAGACTTCCTGGTTTAGCAGGAAATTCGCCTGGACTGACAAATTCAATTTTGAGCTCCAGATATCGCCGTTCATTGACATTGCCTTGACTAAAAACGAAATTACAGGCAGGCTTTTTTCTCTGAAAGACGGCTGGTACACTGGCGGGCTTGAATTCCTTGTCTTTCCTGAACGCTGGAAAGGCATTGTTATTCGGGGAAGCCTTGGCCTTGACCTTGGACGGGCCATAATCTCAAAAAAATATCCTGACAAAATAGACCTTACTTGGCGTGAGAATGTCAAAAAATACGAGGTTTATGCCGGAATCGGCCTTTTATACTGAAACTTTGTCAAAATAATCGAGAAGAAATCTCTCATCTTCTTCCTTTACGGAAATAAATTTTGCTATCGCGCAAAGCTGAGTTCTCTCGTAGTTTTCATAAACAGATTCTATTACGCAGGATATGTAAATTTTACGCTCTTTTAAGGGGCCTTCGACAGGAAAATGAAATAAAATCGCATATTCATGTCCCGTTGAAAAGCACATATCCTGCTTTTTTGAGGCAAAAATAACGCTTTTTTCGTCGGCATAAATGATTTTAGGAGCATGAACCCTGTTTTCAATCGATTCAATGGCGCTAACTTTTGGGGATTCATCAAAAAGGTAGCGGCAAATTCTTATTAAGCGGGATGTTTCTTTTTTTATTTCCTCACAATTATCTTGATTTTTTGAGCCTAAAGATTTTTTAACGAATTCTTTTGCGCTGTCAAGGTTTTTATCTGAAAGCTCAGACCACTGCGGCCTTTCAAAAACCTTGATTTTTTCGTGGGAAGCGCAGTCTATGTTTATTTTTGAGCTGGATTTTGACGAAAAATCGCTTTCCAAAAAGACCGTCGCATAAAAGCCCGTGATTTTCTGCTCAGATTTGTCGTCTATTTTGCTTATTTCTGCCGGAATTACAAGAGCTATGCCGGCGGATGTTTTTTTGGCAAGGGATTCAAAAAAAAGAGCAAGCTTATTAAAATAAAATTGGACTCGTAATTTTTGATTTTCAAGGCTGTCATATTTTTGAGGATTTTCTTCCAGTGTTTTTAGAATTAAAATACCCTGCTCAAGCAAGTCGTACTGAGTGCGTTTCAGGGCAATTGGAAATGTCAGTTTTTCACAGGCAACTGTAAGAGAAGCATCTCCGTCTTTAAGATAATCAAGGACTAGTTTTCGCTCAAGACCTGTCAATCCCATTAGAAAATCTCCCAGTCAGCGATTTGCACCTGATCGATTTTCCAGGAGCCTGAATCTTCAAAGCAAAATACTGAAAGAGTAAGGGTTGCTTTTTTATTTACGAGCAAAACAGGAACCTCATAGTAAATTCCGTCTAAAAATGGCTGACCAAGCATATAAGTGTCAAAAAAGGCGACTTCTGGCTTTTTTTCTTCCGTAGCTTCTGCCTGAGTTTTTTCGTATTCGCTTATGCCGAGAGTCTGGTCAAAAATCCGTTTAAAATCTATATAAAAAAGAGCCAGTGAATAAAGATTCTCTTTTTTAAAAAAACTCTCGGCCGCACCGTCATCATTTTTTGAAAGAGCCTCACAGAAGGAAGTCAAGGTTTTTCTTAGTGACGGGGAGATTAAGCTTGTGTCAAGGGAGCCGAAATTTTTTAAGTTCGGAAAGAGCTTGGAATCTTCTGCAGGAACGCTGGCCGCAAGAATCAAAGGCGTTAAATTTAGCTTTGAGGAAATTCCTTTTACTGACGAAACGCTTGCCGTAAGCCTGTCAGTCTCGATTGCTTCTGTCCAGTTCGTAGTTGAATAAAGCTTTTCTGCAGTGTAGCGTAGAGTGTCGGTTTCATCAAAATTTTCGCCAATCTGACTTGCATTTGAACAAGAAGCAAATCCAAATGAAAGGAGGAAAGCTGAGAATGTAAAAAAGAAAAAATGAACTACCGACTTTTTCATAATAATAAGAAAATTATAACAAAATACGGTTAAAATTGAAAGTGAAATATAAAAATCAAAGGTCAAGTTCTTCAGCAGAAATTATTTTTTCGCCGTCATCTTCAATTTTTATTTCAGTTTCCTGCTGTTCTAAAGCTTTACTTGCCTCTTTCATTGCTTTTTTGTCGATTTTTGCCTTCGCTGGTAAAACCTTGTCTGCTGCGATAAGGTATCTGACTAATTCAAAGACAGTCCAGGCACCGAAAGTCGCTGAAATTCCCGCGCAGATATTTGATTTCGTCTGTAAGCCCGTAAGCCTGTCATAGTCTCCTCTGCCCTGCGCATAGGCCGTGTTTTCCGCCGTGAACTCGCCTTTAAAATAAAAGGTGAAAGGAAGTGAGAGAATCAGTGCCGTGTAAGCCGTATACATCCATCTTCGTCTTTTATCGATGTTTGCCTCACGGTCAAAAGGGCGCGCGTTCACGATAAGCTCTGCGCCGTCAAAGGCCGTGTTCGCCGGAATCTGAAAGAAGGCTATATTGCTTGAATCGCTGTCCTCCTCTGATTTTTTTGGAATGGTAAAAACTCCGAGAACAGACTTTGAGTTCACTTGAATTTTAGCAGTAGGATTTTCCTGAGTTATTTTTGCCTGATTTAAGCCGTAAGTGTGAAAAACTCCGTCCTGATATTTTTTTAATTTGATAGCTGCCAACCCGCTCACCTTTGGAACAAGATTTGCATGCACATAAAAACGATTGTCGTCTGTAAATGAATAGCTGAAGGTCAAATCCTCGTATTCAGGAGCCTCAATTTTTACGCGGTGAATACCTGACTCCTTTATGACTTTGTTTTCGAAACTTCCGTCAGTTTTTGTAAGGGAGAAAACGACATCATCTATCGTGATTTTCGCATCTTTTGCTATTTCGTGTGGCTCAATGTCAAATTCAAGCATGACCGGAAGGGCATTTGCGATTTTTGAGTCAAGATTTCGCGCAATCGAGCTTGCAAGTGGCATTAAATCACTAAGAAGTCCGACCTCCGTCACGGTACCCAAGATTTTTGCCCCGGGGTAAATCCTAAGACTTACCGTTACGGAGCAATAGTCTCCGTATGTTGAGATTTCGCCTGTTATAAGGCCGTTTATTTTTGCGTTCACGACCTCATTTTCAAAATCCCAGGAAGTAAAGCCTGCTTCCAATGATTTTTCGCTGGGCTTAAAAAGCGCCGTTGAGTCATTTTTGTAAAGGACGACATTTTCTGTGACGATATTTTCTTCTTCATCACGGTGAAAGAAAGGAAAGGGCAGCCTGAAAGGAAATCTGCGGTTTTTTTCATCTTCGCTTTGATTTTCGCCATTATCGCCATTGCCTGTTTTTGATTCCGTCTTTCTTCCGGCTATTTTTTCTTCTCGCTCAATTTTAGGACTTGCCTCTTCAATTGCCTTCTGGACTTCTTCAAGGTTTTCGTCAATTTGAGATTCTATGTCACGGATTTTTTCCATTTCTTCTTCGATTGCCTTTTTGAGCTTTTTAGGCTTTATCTCTTTAAGTACGAGAGAATCCCTTGTTTTGTATTCCTTTGAAAGCTGTAAAAAAAGAGAGAGACGAGCCGTCTGCAGCTCATTAAGCTTTCGGTCAAGCTGTTCTTTTTGGGGAAGAGTCCGCACCCCGGAGCTGGAAAACTGCTCGATTATGAGCTGAGGAAGTACTTGAGCCGCCTGAGTGTCACTTTGAGAGCGGGATTTTGTCTGCTTAAAAGAAAATTCCATTACCCCAAGTGTCCAGTCAGCGCTAAAAGCCGAAAAAATGAGAAGAGAGAAAATAAAAGCAAACAGAACTTTTTTCATTAAATGTCATCGTCTTCATCGTCGCCACCTACTGGTAAGCCCTTCCATTGGGCCTGCAGGAAGCTGTCGATGAACTGGTCGATGTCGCCGTCCATAACTGCCTGAATGTCTCCGACAGAAAATTTCGTGCGATGATCCTTTACCATCGTATATGGTTGAAACACATAAGAGCGGATTTGGTTTCCCCAGGAAATGTCTTTTTTTTCGGCACCGAACTTTGCCGTCTCTTTTGCCCGCTCCTCCTCGTAGTGGGCGTAGAGCTTTGCCCGCAAGAGGTTCATACAAGTCTGCCGGTTCATAATCTGGCTTCGCTCGCTGTCGCACTGAACGACGATTCCCGTCGGAATGTGGGTGAATCGGACTGCCGAGTCGGTTTTGTTTACATGCTGGCCGCCCTTTCCGCCTGAGCGGTAAGTGTCGACCCGCAAATCCTCTGGTCTGATATCGACTTTAATAGTGTCGTCAAGAATAGGGAAAATGAAGACAGAGCTGAACGATGTGTGCCTTCGCGCGTTTGCGTCAAAAGGGCTGATTCTCACCAGGCGGTGAACGCCCGCCTCGCCCTTTAAGTGTCCGTAGACATAATCGCCCGTAATCTGGATTGTTGTTGACTTGATTCCGCCCTCGTCTTCCTGCAAATCAACTGTCTCAAGTTTGTAGCCGTGCCTCTCAGCCCAGCGGATATACATTCTCGAAAGCATATAAGCCCAGTCACAGGCCTCGGTTCCGCCCGCACCGGCGTGAATAGTAAGGAAGCAGCCGTTTTTATCGACCTCTCCGGAGAGAAGGTTTAAGATGCTCTGCTCCTCAAATTTTTTCTGGCAACTAGCTAGCTCGCTTCTGACATCAGCTTCAACTGAGTCATCCCCGCCCTCGCTTCCAAGCTCATAAAGAGTTTTTATGTCGTTAATCTGTGCCAAAAGCTCCCGCCAAGGCTCTACCCGCCCTTTTAAAAGCTTTAAGTCGTTCATGACCTTCTGGGCTTTTTCGGCGTCGTTCCAGAAATCTTCTGCGGTGGTGAGTTTTTCGGTTTCGGCTATTTTTTTATCGATGGCAGGCGCGTCAAAGACGCCCCCAGACATTTTTAATATCTTCTTCGAGCTTGGAAATCGGTTCCTTAAGTTCTTCTAGCATTTTTTTTACTCCTTTGTACTTACAATGCCGCGCTTCCAGTGTTCATGTTCGTAAGGAAAGCCTCGTTATTACGGCTCTTCTTCATTTGGTCAAGGATAAGCTCTGTGATTTCGGCATCTTCCATAGGGTTGATGACCTTTCGCAAAACCCAGAGTTTCTGCAAGGTAGCCTCGTCAAGAAGAAGCTCTTCCTTTCGCGTGCCTGATTTTTTGATATTGATTGCAGGGAAAAGCCTTCGTTCTGCAAGTCGTCTGTCCAAATCGATTTCTGAGTTACCAGTTCCCTTGAATTCCTCGAAGATAACCTCATCCATTCGGCTTCCAGTGTCAATGAGTGCCGTAGAGATGATTGTAAGGGAACCGCCCTCTTCGATGTTTCTGGCGGCACCAAAGAATCTTTTTGGCTTATGAAGGGCGTTTGAGTCAACGCCACCAGAGAGAACCTTTCCAGATGTCGGAACGGTTTGGTTGTAAGCCCGCGCAAGGCGGGTGATTGAATCAAGGAGAATTACGACATCCCGCTTGTGCTCTACAAGCCTCTTTGCCTTTTCAAGAACCATCTCGGCCACCTGAACATGGCGGGTAGCCTGCTCATCGAAGGTTGAGGAAATTACTTCGCCCTTGATTGCCCGTTCCATGTCGGTAACTTCCTCAGGGCGTTCGTCAATAAGAAGCACGATAAGGTAAACTTCCGGATTGTTTGCGGTGATTGCGTTTGCCACCTTCTGCAGAATAGTAGTTTTACCGGCTTTTGGCGGCGCGACGATAAGCAAACGCTGCCCTTTTCCGATTGGCGCGAACAAATCGATGATTCGCGTGCTGTATTCTGTTGAGATTGTTTCGAGAGTGAGCTTTTCTTTTGGATAAAGCGGCGTTAAGTTTTCGAAAGGAACTCGTGTCTGGGCGACTCGCGGCTCATCAAAGTTTACGGTCATAATGCGGAGAAGCGCAAAGAATCTTTCGCCTTCTCGTGGTGAGCGTGTCTGTCCGTAAATCGTGTCGCCTGTTTTTAAGTTGAAAAGCCTGATTTGGCTTGGTGAAATGTAAATGTCGTCAGGACCTGGAAGATATGAGTTCTGGGGGCTTCGCAAAAATCCGTAGCCGTCAGGTAAGATTTCGAGGGAGCCTGACGCAAAGATTAAGCCGCCGTTTTCGGTGTGTGATTTTAGGATTACGAAGATTAAGTCCTGCTTTTTCATTGCGGGAAGCTCTTCTTCCGGGTAGCCGTACTCAATCGCAAGATTACGAAGCTCCGGCATGCTCATTTTTGTAAGGTCATTGATTAAAAGCTTTGGCTTTGCCTCAAATTCCTCTGGATTTTCGATAATCTGAGCCTGAGCGGTAGCCTCGTCCCTGGCCGCATTTCTGGCTGCGATTCGCTCGCGGTAGCTCTGCCGTCTGTCAAAGCGTCCGCGATTGTTCTGATTCTGATTATTGTTGTAATTATTTCGATAATTCCGGTATGTGCGGCTCTGGTAGCCCTGTGACTCTTCGTTATTCTGGCCTTCGCCCTGATTTTCACTTTGATTTTCCTGCTGACTTTCGGAAGCTGAAGGCTCGGAAGCCTGCGCTGCAGGTGCGCTTGATAATGCAGAATTTTCCTGGATTTGATTTTGAATATGCTCGCTGGCTGCCTTTTCTTCTGAATAATCCGGGCTGGCGCTCGCATAGCTTTCCGGCTGTTTTTCGGCTTGCTCTGGATTTGCTTCGTTCTGACCTTCTGCCTTTACTGAGACTCGCCGTCGGCGAACGACCTTGACAGGTTTTTCTTCGGTTGCCTCTGCAGGACTGGCAGGAGTCTGATTTTCTGGCTGCTGTAAATCCAATTCTAATTGAGGATTTTCTGTTGCTGCGTTTTCTTCTGACTTTGCAGCGGAACGGCGTCTGATTAGTGCCATTTGTGTGTCTCCATGAGATTATATATGATAAAAAATAATGACAAAAAATACATTAATTCTCTTAAAACTATTTGTTTTTTGATTTTATAAGGATTTTTTACAAAAAAAAGAAAATAAAATTCCAAACGATTGTTAATGATATTAAAGCACTGTTAAAAAAAATTGTCAAGGGAACCTCTAAAAATTGCAATTTTTAGAGGTAACTCTGAAAGTGCGATGTTTTAATTTCTGCTATTATCAGAAATTAAAACTCGTCGGGAACTTCGGAAAATCGCCGAAGGCGAGTTTTTCGAAGTTCCCTCAATATTTTATGAAATTATATTTAAAAGTTGAAATCTGATAAAAGCTGTGTTATAATTTTCAAATCTTATTTTAAGAAATAAAAAAAACTAGGAGAATTTATGAAAATCTTAAAATCATTTGCTTTAGCAGCTTTAACTTTAGCTCTTGGATGCCCAGTCTTTGCTGACGAAGCGTACGATGTAATTAAAAAATCATCTACGCTTGAAGCCCCTGACACTTCTCAGGCTATTATGATGATTACCAACATCGAAAAAAACGGTGCTCAGGAAGTTCGGCAGATGAATCAGTACGGAAATAAAAAGAACGGTCTTGTAAACACTGTTTTTGATATGCGCTCGCCGGCAAGCGTTAAAGACACCCGCGTTCTTCAAATGGAAAAAAATGTCCGCGAAGATGACCGCTGGATTTATATGCCAAAACTCCGTCAGGTTCGCCGAATCCCTATGGGCGAGCGGTACAAGCAGTTCGTAGGTTGCGAATTCACTTACAACGATATGGGTGTCCGAAAAGTCGATGAAGATGACCACACAATGCTCGAAACAGATGTTTCTGTTACAGTTCCTGGCGGAAAAACCTACAAATGCTGGAAAATCAAGTCGGTTCCACACAAAAAGAGCGAGGTTGAGTATTCTTTCCGCGTTCAGTATATCGACAAAGAGTCATATCTTCCTGCAAAAATCGAGTACTATGACAAAAAAGACAACACAAAAATTATGAAAACCTACACTACCGATGCATGGCAGTATCTCACATCAAAAACTGGCAAAAAATATACAATGCGAATGAAGGCCCGAATCGTAAACGGCTTTACCGGACGGCAGTCAGTGCTTGACATCAAGGACCCTGTTTTTGACGCTGGTATCTCAGACGGATATTTCACACAGCAGTTTTTGTCTACAGGAAAAGCAAAATAAGACGAAGGGAATGACCAATAAGTTCAAAAAGTGTCATTTAATTGCAATACAAGAGATTACGGCAATGACTCATACTTATTGGACAGCCCCTTAGCACGATACACAGGAGTTTTATAACATGAAAAAACTTATTTTTACCTTGACAGCTCTTTCTCTCGCTTCATTATCGTTCGCTCAGGACTATGGTTTTGGCGACTCAATGGGCTCAGATGATTTTGGCGGCGGTTTTGAAGAAGAATCAACGCCTTCTGTAACAATCACCGGCGAGGTGGGAGCTTCTGCCCGTGCCTGGATTGGAACAGAAAACGAAGAAAGTGGTCTTTATGATACAAAAGGCTACGACGGAATCTATGATGTCTCAAAAACAGACATTGAATCTGACGCTTATGCAAATGTTGAATTGAACTATGAGGGTGACTATACAAGTGCAAACCTCAAATTAAAGCTAGATTCAAGCACTTTAAAAGACCATCCGGAAGACGTAATCGACGAGGTTTATGCCACGGGTTCTTTCAAAGACGGCCGCTTCCAGCTTAAAGCAGGTAAAATCAAGGAAGTATGGGGAAAAGGCGACAAAGTCCATGTCCTCGACAACTTCAACGCCAACGACTACTCAGACTTTATTTTCCCTGACTACATCGACCGCCGAATCGGCGAGGTGATGTTCAAGGCAACGGCAAACCTTTCCTGGGACTACAACCTCAAGCTTGAGGGAATTTACACGCCTTGGATGACTCCGGACAGATTTGCCGCAAACGGAAAGTTGGTCCCGAACGCACAGCGAAATGTCACAAACGCTGTTTCAACTTATGCGACTGCGGGCTTGCAGGCATATATTCTCGCACTTGAACAGGCTCGACTCACAGCGGCAACGGCTAGCGCACTTGAAGCAGAAGCAACTGCGGCAGGGTGTTTTGATCAGACGAATTCAAACTTCTTGAATAAAGATGGAACTTCCGATGCATATGCGGCACTTGCGAAAATGGTGGAAACTGCAGATAACGCAGGTTATTTGGAAGATTATTATAACAAAAATACAGTATACACAAATGCATATACTGCGGTAATTACAGCAGGTGGCAATGAAGCAACAGCAGCGGCAACAGCAACAGCAGCGGCAACAGCAGCGGCAGCTGCTGCCTACAAGGAATATCTAACTGACTATGTAAGCAATGCTCTCACAAACTACACCCTCGCTCTTTCAAACGCTTCTGCCCTTTCATCTGATTCAAGCTCACTCTACCCGGACTCCTACTCTCTCCGATACGGACAGGCTGGTTTGCGCCTTACCGGAACTTTTGGAGGATTTGACTGGGGTACAAGCTACTATTATGGTCACTATAAGCAGCCGTCTTTCAATGCGCGAAAACTTGAAAGCTACATTGCAAAATATCTTGTAGGAGAATCAGCGGATGAAAGCGAGAAATTCCTTCAGTATGACCAGTTGCAGGTATTCGGTCTTGAGGCAGCCTTCGTTCTCTGGAAGTTCAACACTCGCTGGGAATTTGCTTACAATATGACAGAAGACTATGACGGAGACAATCCTGCTGTTCACAACAACTCGATTGCCTGGGTCGGTGGATTCGACATTGATCTTCCGATTCACAATCTCAACTTGAATGTTCAGGAAACAGGTACTTATATTCTCAAAGGTGACAAAATCAAAGACAGCCTTTTCCGCTCTTATGATGTTGACAACAACACAGACGACAAATTTACCCGAAACAAGCTTATCGTTCTTCTTTCTGACAAATTCTTGAACGAAAAACTTACGATTGAATGTCAGGGAATTTGGGGAATTGAGAACAAAGAATTCGTAGTCGTTCCAAAAATCGAATACAATGTTTCTGAGGGACTTTCTCTTACCGCTCGTGGAGCTTATATGTATTCAAACAACGAAAACGGAGAGTTCTACAATTTTACGGCTGACAGCGAGAACCACGATAAAGCATTCTTTGAGTTGAGTGCAAAATATCAGTTCTAGAAAAAAACAAATGTGTCATGAGAGCGCATAGCGAAACTTCTTCGAAGATTCTTCGCCAGCGCTCAGAATGACCTTAAAGAGGAAGTTATGAAAAAGATTTTGAGTATCCTTACGGCAGGACTTTTACTTTTGAGCGCAAGCTTGGTTACTTCTTGCTCAGAAGAAGATGTTGAATATCTTGCTCCTTCTGGAACTTGGTGCGAAATGCCGGTTGACTGGGATGGTGATGGCTCAAGCAATATGTATGTCTATATGATTTACAATGACTCAACAATTTCAGGTGAATCAGGTTCTGCAAAACTGCTTACTACTAAAACATTTGAAAGTGGCATTACAATGGTTGTATTTGCAAAAGCAAACATTGAGAGTTTGAATCTTAATGCCGGAAGTTACATTGTAAAAACATTCCCGAAGGATTATGACACAACAAATCTTGATGACGATGACACATCTTGGTCATTCAGGGGAAGCCGTGCAAAATGGGCCGCAATTTATTGGTCAAAATCAGCCTTGCGCGATACAAGCAATCAGTTAGCTCATCCATTCGCACCTACTCCGATTACGAATGGTAATAAAGGTTCTTACATAGAAATTACGGACTTGACGGAGCTCAAAAATTTCTCTTGGAAGAAGCTTCTCGCCAACTATCTCTTGAATTCACTGTAAACAAAATGCTCCCGCTCCGTGCGGGAGTTTTTTTTATCACCTTTATTTTTCCATACATTTTATTTTACGCAATGACAAGTAATTTCCATTTCAATGTCCCTATGATATAATTAACTTATGCTCTCATACATTCACGCCTATCACGCTGGAAATCACGCTGACATTTTAAAGCATCTCACCCTTTCGCTGATTTTGGAACATCTTTGCAAAAAGGAAAAACCCTTTTGCGTAATCGACACCCACGCTGGAAGTGGACTTTACAACCTTCACGATGAGCGGGCAAAAAAAACTGAGGAAACAAAATCTGGAATTGAGAAAATAATTGAAAACAAGGGGGCGTTACGGGGGATTTTCCCCCGTAGAGAGGGTAGCGACCAACATCGTGGGAGCGAAGGGGGAGACTTCCCCCTCCCCGATTATTTTTCTTTTATTTCGAATTTTTACAATGAAGGGCTTTATCCTGGCTCTCCACTGATTGAAAATCTTTTTTTGCGCCCTGGCGACCAGCAGATTCTTTGTGAGCTTCACCCTGCTGTCTTTGAAGAGCTTAAAAACTGTTTTTACGAAAGAAAAAAAACTTGCAAAGCCAAAAACATTCCTTTCGTTGAGCCGTCTTTTCATAAGCGGGACTGCTACGAGTTTTTGGGTGCCGTCACTCCGCCGAAAATAAAGCGCGGCTTGGTTTTAGTTGACCCTTCCTTTGAGGAGGCTGGCGATTTTGAGCAATGCGGAAAAGCGCTTGCCGCCGTTCATAAAAAATGGTCTCCTGCGATTTTGGCGCTTTGGTATCCCCTTGTCGCTCACCGTTCCGCCGAAATCTCGATGATGAAAGAGAGAATAATTTCCAGCGTGGACTCGATTGAGCCAAAAATTTTAGATGTCCAGCTTGAAGTTAAGCGAAAGGAAGATATGACGGGTCTTGCCTCTCTTTATGGAAGCGGAATGTTCATCGTAAACTTCCCCTACAAGCTCGACGAAGAGCTGGAGCAAATCCTGCCTGTTTTGAGCGAAACCCTTGGCGATACGGCGAAAAACTGGAGCGTAGACAAGCTTTAGGAGTGAAGAACCAGAAATTCTTTAATACTGGCCTAAATAATCAGCTGCAGCATGGTGATGTCGTCAAATTGCTCGGTATCGCCTGCAAAACGGTCAATTTCCTCCCGAATTGTCTTTAATGTATCGAGGGCTGACAAATTCCTTGTTTTTTGAATTGCCCGCAAAAGGCGCTCCTCTTCAAAAAGCTCGTTATTTTTGTCCGTAGCTTCCGTTACTCCGTCTGTGTAAACAAAAATCCTGTCGCCCTTTGAAAGGCTTATTGTGTGTTCGCTGTATTTCACGCCTTCCATTCCGCCAAGAACAAAGTTTGGCTTAGTCTTTAAATATGAGAAAGTGTCATCGGCTTTTTTGTAGACAATAGGAGCGCAGTGACCTGCATTTACAAAACGAAGGGTCTTGGTGCTGAAGGTGTAAATTCCAAGCCAGCAGGTGACAAAAAGACCCGCTTCATTTCTTTCGCAGAGATGAGTGTTCGCCCTGTTAAAAATTTCTGCAGGGCTAAGGCGCAGGAGTGAGTAAAGGTCAAAAAGAACCTTGGATTTTCCCATAAAAAGCGCCGCGCCGACGCCTTTTCCGGAAACATCGCCTACGACAATCATTAGATTGTCATCATCAAGAAGAAGATAATCATACAAATCTCCACCGACTTCTTTTGCTGGGCTCATTGATGCGAATAAATCAAAATCCTTTCGTTCTGGAAAGGGAGGATATCCCTGTGGAAGCATATCGCCTTGAATTTTTGCGGCCAAATCAAGCTCAGCCCCGATTCTCTCTTTTTCTTTGGTAACTCGTGTCAGCTCCTCCATATTTTTATTGACATCTATTTGCATTTGGTGAACTGTGTGTGCAAGGGTTCCGATTTCGTCACGGTTTTTTACGGATAAGAGCTTTTCTGAAGGCTCTCCTCCATACGAAGAAAAATGGTCGGCTTCCTTTGTGACAAGCACGATTGGACGGATGAATTGCTGGTTGAAATAAGTTCCGAAAAGAACGATAAAGGCCACTCCGAAAAGAAGCTCGATTATGACGACATAATTTATGAAGCTGAAACGAGCGTCGACATAAGCCTGAATATTTTTTTGAGCTCCTAGAACGGCGACAACCTTTCCGTCCGAATCAAAAACCGGAACCATCGCCGTAATATGAGAGCCGCTCCTCGTCTTCATTGTGTGACGGACAATTGATTCTTTATTTTCATAGATTTTTTTTGCAGAAGTGTTGTAGTCGCTTTCAATGTAGTCTTCCTCGTAGCCGAGAGGAAATTCAGTCCATTTTCCGCCATTTTTTACCGGATTGTAAATATATGTGATGTGAACATAATCAGGAGCTTTAACGGACGAGACATAAAGCATATTAAGGTCAAATTTATCGACAAAATCCTGCAAGATTCTTGAAATTCCGTCATATTTTTCGTCTTTTGCTTTAGTTTCAAGATATTTTTGAAAATCATCGCCATTAAGGCATTCCCTCGCAGCCTCCGCAATGGAGAGAATGTTTGAGTCATATTCAGCCTTAAATTCCCGTGAAAAAGATTTTGCTCCTGCTATGGAAATTACAGTGCAAAGAATAAAACCGAAAATGATAATAAGTGAGAGAATTTTTTTTGTGATGACAGGAAGTCTTTTTTGAGGGATTGAGTCATCCCAGCGAGAATAAATATTTGCAAGAAGCGCACCGGAAATATTGTGCCACACTGAAAAAACAGCACCCGGAACCGTCGCCATTGAAAGATTTGGAAAAGAAGTAAGAGCAAGGCTCGTGGCAAGCCCTGAGTTCTGCATGCCGATTTCGACTGAAAGTGCCTTGATTTTTTCAGTCTTCAGGTTAAGGATTTTTCCAAGCGCAAAGCCTAAAAGATAGCCCAGGAGGTTGTGAAGAATAACGACCATAAAAACGATTGCGGCTGTGGAAAGAATTTTTGAAGCATTATGAGAGACTACAGTCGAAACAATGAGGCAAATTGCCATTACAGAAACAAGAGGCAAAAAAGAAAGCATTCGTGAGGTAATTTTTGAAAAGAATTTGTTGATTAAAAAGCCCAGCCCGACAGGAAGAATAACGATTTTGACGATGGAAAGGAAAATTGCAAAAATATCAACCTGAACGGAAGTCCTGAGAAGAAGATATGTGAGGGCTGGAGTCAAGACAGGAGAAAGCAATGTGTTTACGCTAGTCATTCCCACTGAGAGGGCAAGGTCTCCCTTTGAAAGATATGTAATCACATTGCTTGAAGTTCCTCCGGGACAAGTTCCGACAAGGACGACACCACAAGCCAAGGCCGGCTCTAAAGAAAAAAGCTTGCACAAAAGAAAAGCCAGTAGCGGCATGATGGTAAATTGCGCAATACAGCCTGTAATAATCTCTTTAGGCCTTTTAAAAACAAGGGCAAAATCAGAAAGGCGGAGTGTAAGCCCCATTCCGAACATAACTGCCATTAGAAGGTAGTTTACGCTTGAAGTCGGAATCCAAAGGCCGGATTTTGGCAAAAATAAAGCCAGGGCCGCAACTATAAGCACGATAACCGCCATAAATTTTCCGATAAAATTACTGATTTTTTCTAGTAGCTTCATTTTTTACTCCATAGTTTCACAGAACCCTTTTGGTTAATAGTCAAATTCTCTCCGTCGCTGTTCCTTATCGTTTTGATAGATTATTTCTGTTTTTCTTAAACCGTCCTCGTAGAAAACCTCGACTGAAAAACCATCCTCGAAATAAAGCCTTTCCGAATAATTGCCGGAAGTTGAAAATTTTCTTTCCAGATGAAGCTCATCATTTTCGTAGAATTTAAGGTTTGGCGGAAGTTTGTTTTCATCAGTTACAGCTGAATAGTCAAAAATGTTTTTTGTCTTTCTTTCTTCCGTAAGATATCGCCCCATAAGATTTTTTTTGTAGTTCCAGAATATGACTTCTTCCTCGTAAAGCCTGCCTTTTTCATCATAGGCTTTGACCCTTTTTATGTCATCAAGGAGAAGCGTTTCTTTGCCTTGACTCTCATCCCCGTTTTTCTTTTTCTGTGTTTTTACATCCCTCTCTTCATAATGACTTTCAAGGCTCAAAACATTAAGGCCTTTTTCGTTAAAATGCCGCTCAACTCTTTTTTTGGCGTTAAAATCCTGCTCAACTGATTTTTCAAGAATGTTTGAGTCTGAGTAATAATCATATTCCGTCAGATTTACAAGGCTCATATTTTTTGCGGATGCGGCCAATTTATACTGCTCGGTCCTTACAAGGCGATACAGAAAATCAAAATTCTTTCGGATTAGCTTGTCACCGTAAAAATTCACAAGTATGGTGTTATCGCCCTCATTCCAGACCGTAAACTGCTCTCCATCGTACAGGAATCTTCTTAGAGAGCCGTCATTTTTTGCGTAGGTGAATTCCTTTGGGGCATCGCTGACTTCCTCACCTTCAGTCTCAAGCCCACGGCTGTCGCCTTTTTCAAGAATTTCAAGCAATTTTTCTCCGTCAATCATTCCATAGTCTACAGATTGAGAAGGGCTGCGCACGAAGCCTTCTGGAACATAAAGGCCTAAGATGACCTGATCAACCCAGTCAAAGCTTTTTTCCCCCTCCTCTTCCTCGAAATCTGAGTAGTCCTCGCTTACAGAATATAAGTCCTCATCGCAAAATGTAGAGTCAATAATGCCGGTTTTTTCGGTATAATAAAATTCACAGAGATAAACAAATCTTTTTGCAGAGCTGTCGAATTTGTGCCGTGAAAAAAGCCGTGTGCCAACCTTAGAGATTTTTGAAAGGGCGACACTTTCAGGCAAGGGTGAATGTCCTGTTATGTTGTAGCGGTTCACCTCAAAAGCAAGCTCCCGCAGGTAAGAAAGGGCTTTTTCCTGAGAAAACAAGTCCTGAGTCATAAAAACAAAGAGAAAAAGGAAGGCTGTAAAAGAAAATCTCAAGGCTTTTTTCGACATTTATTTGATTATAATGATTCAAGTTGTAAAAGTCAAAAAGTCAGCAAGGGACTGTAAAAACGGAAAATGAGTTTCCGAAAAAAATTTAATTTTTTTTCAAAATTTTTGTTTCAAACTATTGACTTTTTTTTTAAAGAGGTATATAGTCTTATACATCAACAACGCCGGTGTAGCTCAGTTGGTAGAGCAGCAGACTGAAAATCTGCGTGTCGTTGGTCCGATTCCAACCGCTGGCACTTAAAAAGCACTTGAGTCATTCAGGTGCTTTTTTTTATTTCTTGCAAAAAATCTACTTCTACTTTACAATCTATATATATGACTCAACTAGAAGGCACTGTTTTAAGTGGAACTAATAATATTTTTGAAATCGAATGTGACGACAAGAACGACGATGATGTAAACATAATACGCTCCTGCTCATTTAAAAGCAAAAGACTTAAGCTTACCGAAAAATTTTACAATCCTTTGGCCCCCGGTGACAGGGTTTTAATCGAAATCGAAAATTCAGAAGACGAAAAGGGACAGATTTTATCACTTATTCCCAGAAAAAACGCATTTATACGCTGGAATGTAAAGGGGCGGGCACCTCAGCTTCTGGCAGCAAATCTGGACTACATAATTTTGGTCACAACTCCCGCTG
>FLNY01001968.1_pt1 | contig 26988 bp, 18 predicted proteins | sample 1140381 | NCBI WGS metagenome assembly FLNY01 (sample SAMEA3878172, study PRJEB12797) | bioreactor metagenome | biome: Moose rumen | place: Sweden | collected 2011-10
CCGCAGGGTAGCCACGTCGGGATCGGATAAGCGCTGAACGCATCTAAGCGCGAAGCCGGCCGCAAGATTAGATCTCTCTTGAGGGTCGTCCAAGACCAGGACGTTGATAGGAGGCAGGTGCATAGGCGGCGACGTCACAGCCGAGCCTTACTAATAGCCCGAAAACCCTTTTCGCGCCGTCATGGCTTCGAGCCTTGCCGGTCGCGGCATGTCTGCAAGCTTGCGTCCTTCTTTTGTGGCGTGACGTGTCGTGCGTGATAATCGACATGCTTTTCGTTCGCTCCTCTTTCTGTATCCGGTATTGCAATCCCACAGGGTTCGCGCCGTCCGACAGCCTTTATGGCATGTCGTGTCCGGTCGCGTGCCGAGAGAACGATATCAGGTGGTTATAGCCGCGGGGCCCCACCTCTTCCCATCCCGAACAGAGAAGTTAAGCCCGCGCACGCCGATGGTACTGCACCGCAATGCGGGAGAGTAGGTAGCCGCCTTTTTTACCCGAGGGAGCCGACGGACGAAAGTCCGACGGCTCCCTTACTTTTGTTAGAATTTTCCCTTCTATACCATTTTGAGGGTCAGTATGCCAAAATTTTCGGATTGCTGTTAAGGCCCGATGGCATTGTTTCCCATTGATCGTATTTGTCTTTCTTGTAGTTTAAATCTACTACGTTGATTTCCTTGAATATGCGCCATTCCACTCCGTTACGGTCCATGTTCGCTATACGATTGGCAGGAAGATTTGTTACGTATAGTTCGAGCGTGTTTTGTCCGTCTTTTATATAATCAGTTATGTCGCAACGATATGGCACTGCAAAGAGGACACCTGCCTCTTTACCATTCACTACTATGCGTACCCATTCTCTCACGTCACCGCAATCAAGGATGAAACGATTGCCTGATTTCTTGCTTACTTTCACTTTTGTCTTGTAGCAACCCGTTGCCATTGTCCTGTCAAGGGATTCTTCGCCAAGAGAGGTCCATGCCTTTGCTTTGTCAAGATGATAGGTCTTCACGAGTGGCTCAGGATTTGACTCAATGAAGGTCAAGTCCCATTTCTTTGTCTCTATTATGTTTGCCTTTCCTTCATAATAGATATAATCTTTTTTCACGTCGCAACTGTCATTGTTCATGGTACGGACAATTATGCTTTCTCCTGAAGCAAGTTGAAGGTGTATGTTGCCATTTTGAATTTGTGGACTGCCAACATTACCGTTCATGGGATTATAGAGCAATACGTCGGTATGCTCTACACCCAATTTCACCCATGCGTCAACATCTTTCTCCTGGAGATTGGATATGAAATAGTGGTGTCCGTATGGATTTCGCCTGCGTATATATTTTAAACCTTCCTTTGTAGTCATTTCTTCTTTACGTCCACCACAAAGATACAAGGCATCTCTATAATTTTCAGCTATGTGAATGTTGGTGGATTGTTTATAAATCAAATTGTCGAGTTCCTTCTGTTCACCAGACAATTCTCTGCCCAGACCAGGGATCCTCTTCGGATTTCCGCCTACAAATACAACCTTACATCCAGCTTCAGCTAATTCATTCAGTTTGGAAAATGTCTCTTTTGGCATATATTCCACTTCAGGTATGATGATGGCGGAATATCTTATGCCAGCGGCTAACTCAATCTCATTGTTATTGGCGTGTGAGCGACTTAACATTCTGTCACTCACATAGTCCACATCGTATCCTTCCGACAAAATGGAGGTAATGGCGGATATGAATTTGGGGGCACGTTTCTTCATGCTGTGTATGTCAAACATTGTGATAGTGCCGGGTTGTTCATATATCATGTCATAGTATGGAAGATATACGAGGAAGTCGTTGTCGGGGTCGCCCCATTGCAGAAACGACTGACAACGTTTGATGTAGTTGGAAAAAGCTGGCATGGCTCCCCACCAAGGATTGTTCGGACTCATGTCGATTGAGGCATAGAAACGCCAGCCTGGCCATGGAGCGTATTCGGGTGAATAAGCCGAGCCATGAAAGAACACGTGGTTCACGCCAGAAAGAAACATGAGATCGAGGTCGGGCTTGCATTGTGAAAGGGATGTACGGAAATGTTCTGTAAGCCATGTGAATGTCTCGCTCGATGTAAGTTGCTTTCCAGATATGTGTGCGCCTGATGATGCATATTTCAGCATTGATATGTCGGAGTCGTTGGTTTTAGTATATCCTTTGTCGGTGCGAAGTCCTTTTATGTTGAAGTCCGACAAGCCGAAGCCCTCACATTCAGGAATATCGACAATAGAGTAGATGTCGAGAAGGTTAGCGGGGGAACCATGGGCTTGGTTGCGGGTGAGTGCTCCATGGAGGTGAGCCCAGTCAGTCCATTGGAAGGTGAAATTCTCCAAAAGAAGTTCGCCCAATGTCTCGCGGTAGTCGGACATTACTTTCTTGGCTTGGTCGCTACGAAGTGAGTCGGGCATTACGAATAGATCGAAATAGTTTTCAATAGGATATCCGCGACGAATCCAGAACTCGTCTATCAAGGAAGGTGTCCAATCTGCACCATATACCTCGTATGAATCATTGAAGAATGATTTTGGGTATTGGTTTCCGTTTATGGAGAAGGCATTGTCGAAGGTTGCAAGGTAGTTGCCGACAGCTTTTCTGTCGAAGTGGTCAATAACGAAACCTTCGCCACCAGGAGCTGCGCGCTTCACCTTTTGCTGGGTACGACCTATATAAAGGACGATTAGTTTGCGGTTTGTGCCAAGTGAAGTAGGCGGAATTTCCACTTTTGTCGTGTCGTTCTCCGTTATTACGTTGTGAGTGAGGTTGAGAGGGGATTGGTTGTCTTCATACAACATTACGCACCCAAGTTCTGCAAAGGGCTTTTGGCGGTTGTCAGTACAACTTATGTCGATTGTTGTGCTTAAGGTGTCAGCCGAAATGACATATTGCTGAAATATGGCCTTGCAAGCCGCTTCAGAAATTGGTACGTTGGGACCGCCGAAAGGCCAGCCGGTTCCTGTAGCCATGTCAGTATCTATACCTAGACTATCGCCTTTCTCTATGCTATGTCTCAGCATGTTCATCCACTCAGGGGTAAGATAACTTATCTCATGCTCTTCATTGCCCTGGACACCATATATGGGGGTTATCTCCACGCCACCTATACCTGCCTTTGACATCTCATTAAGATTATAGTTCAAACCTGATTCGTCAACTGACGAACCAAGCCACCACCAACGGGTGTACGGCTTGGATTCTTGAGGTGTTTCTATCCACAAACTATCTTGTCCATTCATTACGATGCAACTTGTCAAGGCAATGAATGTAAATATTGTTCTTGTCCTTTTCATTAAGTGTTATTTAGCAATTTATCTGTATTTTTTCTTGATTCAAAATCAAAAGAATGATTTCTACTTAGTTACCATCTGGCTTTAAGCTCTCAGAAAAAGGACTGTTTACCCAGTGGAAACTGTTATAATCATCGGGATGGGATTCGTCAAAAGGTTTGTAAGAGGGAAGCAAATGCTCTGTCAATGGCAAATTTGCGCTTTTCATCCCTTCTATCACCATCTTGGCTATTTCATACGCACCATATGGGTTGAAATGTGTGTTGTCGGCTAATTCGCTCGTCTGACCTGGATATGTGTTGGCTGGATAATGAACGAGTGCCTTTGTGGAATTTTCCACACCTAAGGTCTCGTAGAACGTACGGGTCATGTCGTGGAGTTCTATGACCGGAACGCTCTCTCTCGAAGCTATGGTGCGCATGGCGTCTGGATAGTCACCGTGTGTCTCTTTTATCCTACCGTCATTGTCGAATGAACGGCGTTGGGTTGGGGTTACAAACACGATGTTTGCCTTACGAGAACGAGATTCGTCGATGAATTGTTTGAGACACATGGAGAAATTATACCAGGCACCGGCACCGGCGAATTTCTGTTTTTGATCGTTATGACCAAATTCCACGAATACATAGTCTCCTTCTTTTATCACAGACAATATCTTTTTTAACCTGCCTGCCGAAATGAACGTAGAGGCGGTTTCACCGCTCTCAGCATAATTGGCAATGGACACCTTGTCGTCAAACCAACATGTTATCATTTGACCCCAACTTGCCCAAGGTTCATAGTCTTGGTCCACAACGGTGGAATTGCCACATAGGAATACGGTTGTCACTGATGGATTGGCGGGCTCTATAGTAATATCTGAACACACGGGAGACTCGCCGTTGATCTCCAATGTCAGTTTGTCGTCCCAATTGAGTTTGTTTTCTTCGCGTTTCTTGATGCGCACATGGTCAATCACTTCTGAAATTGCCCCATCTCTTTTATTACCCCATATCTCCGTGTTGCGTTTGTTCACTATAAATGTGTAGGTCTTGAATTCGCCTTTCTTAGTGGTAATGTCCTTCAGGATCAAACGACGCGATTCAGCACGTACCACAGTGTTGCCACTCTGACGCGTTGAACCCAGTGTGACTGTCACTTTGTAATTTCCATCGGGAACGTCAACTGACAGGAAAAACGGGGAACACCCTTTTGTTCCCAAGTCATTGCTGTGGAATCTTGATGGTATGAGCGACGATGTCTTTACGGCATTGACGAAATCATATCCATAACCACGCTCAGATGAGTATATAATGTCGGATGTCATCTGTATGGCATCTCTATCCCTGCCGTCGAATGAAAACTTGTACCTTTGGGCAAATCCATATATGGATGCCATCCATAATGAAATGTAAATTAATGTCTTTCTCATTTATTGTGTTGTATATATGATGGTTGAATATGTCAATCTGTTAACTTTTACCGATTTCGTTTATTTTATTTTGGGCTTCAATTCATCAGGTGAATCTTTGGTGAACATATCCACCTTAGGCGCTTCTTTCGTGAACAAATGCATTATGACTTCCGGATCAACAGTATGACTTGGCTTGAACTTCTCGGAATGCATGTAGTTAAGTATAGATGCACGCATTTGACGGGCAACAATCCTGTTGTCGAGATCGTTTGTTATATCCATGGTGGTCATAACGAGACGTCCATTAATTACATTCGCTTCAAAGAGCATTCCTATCTTACGTGAAAGAAACCATGTGTCGATGCATTGGACCAATGGCTGAAAATCTTGAGGAAATTCGTCGAACTGCATCACAGGTGTCTTGTTCACCAATTCCCACCATTGCAAGTCAGAATGGTATGAAGTGGGAAAGTCGGTGAAAATACTGTGTCCGTTTTCTACGTATATGCCTGTGGTATGGGGTGGACGCATCTTGAACCACGATGTGTTCCAGAAGACAGGTGTGAAATATTGTACTACTTCATTGCCATATTTCACGTTTTTGCCTGCTGTTATTAACACATCTCCACCTTCCGACAGCACTTGTAGGGCATCCTCGTCCAAACTGTCGGTTATGAACACTTTGGCTTCAGACATTTCCGACTTTGACGGATATACCCAAAAGTCCCAATGGTTTTCAGCATCGGTGCCTGACACATATACTGTAAGCCGCAAATGAGTAGGCCTGGTAATTTGGTAAAGACTAAGTTCCACATTTCCCACTTTTTGGCATCCTCCGATTGGATAATCTTTAATTCCCAAGGAATGGTGCTGTTGATTTAATGTGTTCACGCTTTCATGTTCCTGCATTATACCATCTTCCACGAAAACACCTTCATCTACAACCTCTGATATGGCATAACAAACGTCTGCATTCTTCAGTACGTGGTCGCTGAATTGGTTGAGTAATATCTCAGCCTTGAATGTTTCGTTGTTCTCATATGTGAATTTTGGAATTCGGGCGAGAGGAACAATCGAAGAACAAAACTGTTTGAAAGTCTGTCCACACATATAGCCTTTATCTTCGAAGAAAACGTTTGTCACTCCTACGAGTGCAGTGCCTTGACCTGAATAGTCGTTTATAGAGAGTAGCTGGAAACCGGCATAGTCGGGAGTACGAAGAGTTTTCTCAATTTCATATTTATAACAAAGGGATTGCAGTTTACCACTGGCCACAAGGAACTTTTCTGCCATGTTGCCCATTCCATGGTCTTTCAGAATGTCACTGAACACCTCGAAGTTCTTCGCCTTGTTCACACCTGTATATTTGGATATTTCGCGGAAGTCGGGAAAGGCGCACCATTGACCCGTTTCATGGCTTATGTAGGGCTCGTTGATGTCGGTCTCCATGTCACGTGCCTTGTAATGTGATATGTTGGCACTGAAATCATCCATGGTGTTTGGTGCATGACGAAGCCATTCTGCAAGTCCGCGGGCACCCGCTTTCACGTGATATTGACTTTTGGGTTGCCATGCCCAGCCACCACCTACCGAAGCACCGGTATATAAACGACGTGGGTCGGTTTGCTTCCAGTAGTCAACAAACTTACTTACCCATTCCACCCAACGACCGGCTGGCTCGTTGCCACAAGCCAACATGCAGAAAGACGGGTGGTTGCCGTATGATTTTGTCAGACGTTGAGTTTCTTCAAGTAAATAATTGTCGATATCGTCGCCATAACCTAATTTTACCCCATGATTCGGCCAGCTAGGACCTTCTGGCTGTAGGTAGAAACCGGTGAGATCGGCGGCAAGAAATGCGGCTTCGGGGGGACAATAGGAGTGGAATCGAATATGGTTCAGACCATATTCCTTGCATCTGCGAAAAACATACAACCATGATTTCAAATCCATAGGAGCATAACCGGTAATAGGGAAACAGCAATTCTCAACTGTGCCGCGAAGCTGGATTTTGTGGTTGTTGACATAGAACATCTTTCCTCGAATTTCCATCTTTCGCATACCAAATACAGTCTCATATCTCCCTTCCATCTTTTTGATGGCCTTTAAGACACCATGCTTCGCTACAGAAGAACTTTTGTCAACTGCCACTGCGGTCAAGTGATAGAGGTTGGGATGAAACTCGTCCCACAATTGCATTTCTGAACCCATGTCAAGGGTTACCCTGATTATGCTGTCTCCTTGGGTAGGTTCAATGTCATATTTACCTGTCACAACATGGCTCTTGTCACTGTTGACGCTTTCGGCATAAAGCAGAACAGAAGTTTCCTTCCTTGCATTACCATTGAGCTTTATGGTCATGTTGGCTTTGTGATTGTCTATATCGGGGTACACCTGGATGTCGCTGATATGAAGTTTTGGAATCATTCGCAATTCCATCTTGCCAACAATGCCGTTCCAGTCGCCTTGTGTCTGGTCTGTCACAGAATGAGAGTCCTGGCCAACGTTCACTGTTTCCAGACGATTGTCTATACGAATGCTTATGAAGTTCTCACCTTTTTTCAAATAATTGGTCACGTCGTATTCATGAGGAACGCATAAACTGCGGTCGCTACCAACTTCTTTGCCATTCACGAACAGAGTGCTTTGGATATGGGGACGTTCCAAATAAACTATATAACGGTTCTTGGAAGTGTTTATGGATTTCAAGTTTATGGTTTTGTTATACCAAGCCACGCCAACATAATGCTTGTCGGGAGTGAGGAAGAACGTGAGTTTCATGTTTCCCGGTTGACGATAGCGTTCCATATATGGATTGAAAAAATAGGAACTGTCATAGAGTGAACCTACCCATTTGGTATCGACACTAATGTCGTCACCCTTCATTTGTTGGGGCATACTCGCAGGAAGGGTGATATGGTCGGACAATTTCTTGATGTGCCATTTCTTTTCAACGCCCTCGTCGTTCCGGTCAATCTCAAACTGCCATTCACCCGACAGGTCGATTCGATCTTGGGCAACTGATGACAAATTCATCAAAACCAAAATTGAGAATAAAAGAAATCTATTCATGTCTATAAACGAATTTTATAACACTAATCTAATAATTCATTCTTCATTTTCCATCTTCAGTGTCCTCAATCCCGCTTCCAATGCGTGTATCATCTTCTTTTTCTCTTTGTTAGGCAAGTAAACGAAGCCTTCGGTTACTATAATCCGTTTTTTTATACTGTCGAGCTGAACATAAGATACGAACGGACCGGCCATCAGGTCGTTTGTCATCTCCCAGATTCCGCGTACCTCTTGAACATAGTGCCCATCGACCATACGTTCCTTCGTCTTCACCAACGACGGATTGGTTGTCACGTACTGACCCCATTCTTCACCTTCGATGTTCTTTCGCATGAATGAATCACGTTTTTGTATGAAATAGTCTTTTGTGAATGTGTCGTTTGATGTCCATGGATAGGAATACATGCAGGCATTGTAAACGTTGTCGCCCGACGACGCCCAAAAGAAGTTCTTGCCTTTTTTGATCATTGTTATCTGATCGGGCATGTGCCAGTCGCAACCAAACATCTCTTTGGCTGCTTTACCTACTATCCTGCTGTAATTCTTCTTGAGAGAGTTGACGGCTCGTTTTATCTCATTGCTTTCCATCAAATCTATTATCTCTTCGCCGTGTTCGTCAACTAATTGGTCGATGCCCGCATAATCGGGAGAATTCAGTGTTACTACCTGTTGAGGTTTGGCATATACATTCTTCGACTTGATATATTCTGGGGAACTGTATTTGTTGTCGATATTGACGAAAATGATGCATCCGAAAGTCATGAAGGTCTTGGAAAACGCACCGGTATTGATGCATATAACCTTGAATATGGGCTCGTCCTGGGGCATCATGGGTATGATGGTGTTAACCATATCTCGAAATTTCTTTCCGGCATCACCTTTATACCATGCCTTATTGCAGACGACAAGAAGTTCGTAAGGGGCGGATTTGGAACTGCCCAATACCTTACGACGTTCTCCTTGCTTCACTTCCTCGCCACAACTGAAGACGCTGAACATAATCAACAATAACAAAAAATAACCAGTTCTTTTCATTATATTAGTCGCCATTTATTAACAGCCATAAAATGTTGCCTATTGATTGACGTTTTGGAAATTCTCGATTCGAGGTTTTGATTATATGGGGAAATAATGCAATCTGTTAGTCAACACGTGGACTCGTCAACTAATTACTTAATCTGTAAACTTCTGCACTTGCAAGCAAGAAACATCCCAAACCGAAATCATCGAAGTCGGGCTCTGTGTCGTAGCCTATCGGCTGGGAATCTTTTGGTTCCTTACCGGTGCCTTGGACATAGCCGAGGAAGCCATTGTCGTGAAGGCAATGCTTGTAAATGGATTTCCAAGTGCGGCTGATGATGGGAATGAACATCTTTTTGGGCAAGATGCCATGGCGAACTCCCCATGCCATGCCATAAATGAACAAGGATGTGCCTGACAGTTCCTTGCCACCATAGTTGCTTTCGTCATGAAGACTGACGTTCCAAAAATTGTCTTTACGTTGACAGTGTGCCAGGGCGTAACTCATCTTGCAGAAGTCCTTGCGGTAATCCTCAAAATGATTTTCATAATCCTGAATTATCCACTTATATTCGCCTGTCGCCTCCATATTCGAAGGGGGAGCTGAATGTTTGCCTATCATGGCGTTGTCCATGGCACGAACTAAGGCTGCATAAACCCATCCGTTGCCACGACTCCAATAGCAGTTCATCCCGTTTGGCTCCTTGTATGGAGGGACGAAGTCCTTATCGCGCCACCACAGACCTTCTATCTCGTTGAACAATCCTCCGGCTAGGACATCGCGGGTCCATTGATACATCTTCCAACCTTGTTCGCAATAGCGGGAACTGTTTGAGTCACCTTCCAAATATTTGATGCGTGAAAGACGTGTGAGAACCGGAAGCCCCATTTGGATGGCGTCTATCCATGTCCAATCTTCAACAGACGATTTGTTCCAACGCACTTTACCAGATTGGTCTTCTGCCGATTCTGGAGGTGAGAGCAAATTATCCATGCATTGTTGTGTGGGTGCAAGCATATCGGGATTGCCTTTGCCTGTGAGGTTCTTGTTGCGCTCATATAGATAGAGGTAAGCCTGGCAACAGCAATAGTCATCGGCATCGCGTGTGGTTACACCGTTGCGTGGAGTATATTTGTGGAATGAAGCCCAACGGCTCAGGTAATCAATGTCGCGCTCTTGGTTGTCAATATTGATTAGTTCTATCAACCCTTCAAAATATACGCCACGAGTCCAAAGGTTGCTCGGACGTTCTTTTTTGACGAATGTGGGTTTGGTTGGGTCGGGGTTCTTTTGCATGAAATAGTCGTTGGCACGATGCATCGCTTCCAATATTACCGATTGCTTCGGCAAACGACTGAACACGTTGACAGACACTAATGCCAGCAATGTCGTTAATAATAATTTTTTCATATATTCAATTAATGTTGATTCACGGCATATCTGCTTTATGTAAAGCAAATTTAGTTCTCAACTCGCCTTTCATTCGTTTGTTATTTGTTATGCTATAAACTGTTGCAAGACAATTTAACAATCCATTGTCAATTCAAGATTGCATTGCTTGGGTGAGGTAGCTCTCAAGTTCTTCTTGAGAGGTGTTCTGCATGATGAATTGGCCTCTGCGGGCAATGGTGATATTACCGGTTTCTTCTGATACCACTATGGATATGGCATCGCTCTGTTGTGTGATGCCAAGGGCTGCGCGGTGGCGAAGCCCATAATCCTTTGAGATGTCTGTGTTGTGGGAAACGGGGAGTATGCATGAGGCTGAGATGATGCGGTTGTTGCTGATTATCATGGCACCATCGTGTAGGGGTGAGTTCTTGAAGAAAATGTTCTTTATAAGTTGGGCGTTGATGTTGGCGTCAATGGTCTCGCCTGTCTTTATTATGTCTTTTAGCGACATCGTACGCTCGATGATGATTAGTGCTCCGGTCTTGTTTTTGCTCATGAAAGAGCAGGCGCGGACTATCTGCATGATCGAAGGGTTCACGTTCTGACTGGATTTCTGCTTGCCAAACAAACGACGAATGGGCGCAAAGCGGTTGTTGGAACCTATGGTAAGGAAAAACCTCCGGATATCTTCTTGGAAAAGAATGATGAGTGCCAACACTCCCACGTTGATGAGCTTGTCGAAGATTGAGCCGAGAAGCTTCATCTCAAGGATTGGGGAAACGATAATCCATAATATGAAAAACACCACGATGCCGAAGAAAGTGTTCAACGAACCGGTCTCTTTCATTAGTTTGTAAAAATAGTATAGCAGGAATGCCACACATAAAATGTCGATAATGTCTTTTATGCCGAAATCAATCATCGTGATATTGTTTTGTTAATGGAAATCATTCTTATATAATTGCTGCCAAAGTCTGTATTTTAAGCTTAAAGAGTCTCGTTGTCTGAATGTATAATGCAAATTTAGTGGAAATATTTTGTTTTCTTGTTATATTGAATAAATAATTTGTGAGAGATAATATATACTAATATCCTATAACAGGATAAGACAGGACAAGACACTGAAAGATTTTGAACTGACTGACAATCGATTGCTGAATCCCGACTCTTCGGGGGAAGATGTCAACCTTTTCAGTAGAGTTGTCAACCTTTTCAGTTTAAGTGTAAACTTTTTTAGTATTAACCGTTCAAAATTTCCGGTTGAGCCGAACACAAAGCCAAAACTTGTTTGAGCTTAGTTGAGGCGTAGGAAATTCATGGAATAAATCTGTCAACCTTTTTTAGGAATAGACAAGCCATCTTCGGACATCTTTATAGAAAAGATTGCGATTTCACGGACACGATACTTGACTGTGAGATTCACGACAGGAATTTTCACAAGTCAGGCGTGGTGTCGATTGTAGAACTCTCCGACACGGAAGTCAATGTGCTGTTCCTGGAGGGAAGGAGCAAACGCAATTACTACACCACACTTGACGACATCTATATCAATGAGATACAGATGAGCTCAATGTGGGTGGAGGTCGGACCGTATGACAATCCAGGTGACTACTTGAAAACATATACACAACACGAACCGCCACACACAACATCGACCAGTCACGGAAATATACCTTCCAGTTCCTGGCCGATGAGATTCCCAATGTCCGCTCCATCTTCCTTATCCACGGCAAGAAATATCTGGCAGAAAAAATAACTGCGACATTCTCGGCTGAATCGGGAATGTCACAGCTATTGAAGATGGATGCATTTAGGCTCGTGGAATAGTATTAGCTTGCAACTACGGCTTGAAAGCATTCCACTCCAAGGCATCGCTCTATCTCGTCGATAGTCTTAAGAGAAAAGTTCACCTTGCCAGACAATATCTTGCTGACATACTGAGGTGATACGTTCATCTTCTCTGCCACATCATTGCGTGACAAGCCATTTGCTTGCATGAAGTCAATGATGGCAAGTGCCACGTTCCTCGAACGGCGGAGCCAGTTGGCATTCTCCTTCCTCCATCTGGCATCTGCCTCGAAACTGGAAACATCAGGCGACTGATGTTCTTCCAAAAATTGTACGGCTTTTGATTTCATATCTCTTATTCTTCTGTTAAGTCGATAAAACTATCTGCGTCGAATACACCATTATTGATAAGGTACTGCCTGCATAGGTTTAATTTGTCAAGCTGCTCCTGGGTGTGAGGGCGTTCCTGCATGGTAGCAGTAAGCTTAATCGCACCACAGGTTATCACATACACATTCTTCTCCAGTCTTATAGCATAAATACGAAGCCAGCTGGCATGTCCCGGCCTGTCCCAGTTGCGTGCTTTGTTACGGGATAGCTCTCGAATTGTCATGTCTGATGTTCCCAACGGCTTGAACAACTCGTCAAGGTTGTCAGTAAAAGGCACATCCAATATAAGGCTTTCCAGTTCCTCTGCATCGTCCATTGTATCATCTATCGCCTCGCTGATTTTCTGAATGTGGAAGTAATTGTTTAAGTCATCTATGTTCTCACTAAAGAAGGTCATCAAGTAGTTGATGTCGTTCCATGAGTCAAACAAGACTGCTAACTCATTCTTCGATTTATTCATATCTCGGACTGCCCATAAATGGTCTCGTCCTTCTAATAGTCGCTCAAATTTCATATTCAGTGCAAATTTAAGAATTAATAATTAAACGTGCAACTTTTAAGTTGCATTTTTTTATTTTTTTATGATTTGAGATTATCTACGACATTCCTGACATAATGCAGGAGTGTCGTAGTTATAAACAAAGTCCTATTGGATTTTCGCAATCAAAGCCTCGGTGTGTCGCTCAATGGTTTTCTTCAAGATACGGGCATAAACTTGTGTAGTCCGAATGTTGGAATGTCCCATCATCCGGGCAACATTCTCTATAGGTATGTCGTATGAAAGACACAAGGTAGCAAAACTGTGACGAGCAACGTGAGTTGTGAGAGGCTTGTTGATTTTTAACCTATCTTCAATAAGGTGAAGATAGTCATTCGCTTTCTGATTCGTAATATGGGGCAATTGGAATTTATATTTCTTCAAAACTTCCATTGCCGGGGGTAGGATAGGGGTGAAGAAGGCATTACCAGTCTTCACTCTTTCTCCGTCAATGTAAGTGAAACCGTTCAACTCTTGTGTCATCGTCTCGAAGTCGAACACCTGACTGTCGATATATGACAATCCTGTGTAAGCACAGAACACGAACAAATCTCTTACTCTGCCTTCTTTCTGGGGAAGTTTAGCACTTCTTATTTCAAGCAGTTCCTCCTCAGTAAGAGGTTTACGTTCCTTGTACTTGCCCCTCTCAAAGTGGCAGAGTGGGCTGTCGTAAGGATCAGTCTCAATATAGCCAAGCTGGTGGGCAAGGCGAGTATACATCTTAATAACCTTATGATAAGCATGAATGGTAGGTTGGCTGCGAGGTGCTTCTTCTCGCAAGAAATCGTCAAATGCTTTCACGTTCTTGTCGGTCAGGTCGGAAAAGCTAAGTAGTCTGCCAAACCTTTCCATGGCTGACATGGTTACTCTTTTCCTTGCCAAAGACTTTCCAGCAAGATTTTCTTTTGATACGTGTTCACGCATATAATCAATAAAGCCAGTAGGTGAAAGGAGCATCTTTTTCTTTTCCGCTTCTTCGCTTTTAGCGGATTCAATACCTAAATGACTGTTAAGATTAGTCAATGTCAAATCTTCCCCCTTACTTATCATGGAATCGAGTATCTTCTGATACATTTGCATCTCCATTTTCAATTCGATGCTTTTTTGAAATTTCTTCCATGCTGGTAAGGTGCAGTTCTTAACGCCAATATACTTGCGTTCAGTCCTGTTTAAATAGATTAAAATCTCAACTCTTCCCTCGCCAGTCACATCAATTCTTTTTCTTCTGTCAAAGACTACAGAAACCATTGATTTTTTCATAATTTTAACTTTTTATACGAGAATTACGAAAAATATTGATTTTCAGTCTGATAGTTCAAAAGTGTGATACAATCCATAAGATATGAATGTTTTTAGCACGAAAATTGACATCTCTGTATCACATTTTTTGTGTTACAAGTGTCAATCTTGTATCACATTTTTAGTAAGTATTTATCAAACAAGAAATTGCATAGTTAACGTTTTCCTCGTAAATTAAACAATTCATTTTGCGAGTTCGGAATGAATTTCAATACGCTAACTATCTGACAAAGGGGAAGTTATAATCTTGAAATGAAAAATCCTCACCTAAATTTGTGAGGATCCAATTTCAATCTTTTTAGCTGTTTTAGTAGCGCCTACGGGAATCGAACCCGTGTTCCATGCGTGAGAGGCATGTGTCCTAGCCGCTAGACGAAAGCGCCATATTTAATTTGCGAGTGCAAAGGTATGGAATTTTTTGATAGTAACCAAAAATATTTATTTGTTTTTATTGTTTGTAATGTTTTTTTAAGTATTTTTGCTTATAGAATAAACAAATTAATTACAAACCGCCAAAAAATACGATTATGAGAAACATTGCAAAAATTGTACTTGTCACATTAGCTATGCTGCCTTGTACGGAAAAACTGAATGCTCAAGGAATGATTGTGATAATGAATCAGAGATATACCTGTGAAGACCCTCGTGGATTTGACGAGAACTCAGAATGGACATTTAATAAGGGCGATGCTCTTCATGTATATAAAAGGGATAATTCCTATGATTATTATGGACCATATACAGCGGCCTGCGTCAGTATTCCTGCTCGCTTCTGCCATATCCCGGGAACGGTGAAAGGTGAGAAATACATAGTTGTCAACGGTACCAATGTGCGTCTGCGTCAAGGACCGTCCACGTCTTCTGGCATCTATTGTTTTGACTCCGACTACGGTGGCTCGATAGCACAGGAGAAATTTATCGTGAATCCAAGTAAGGAACTGAGCACCTATGGCAATAGCTATTCGTGGAAACCATTCTATTTCAACAAAGGGACGCGCCTTCCTTATCTAGGTAAAGTCAACGGCTTTTATAAAACCAAATTTGATGGTGTAATCTTTTACATATCTGCAAAATATTGCATTTTGAAATAGTTGCTTTTGTCTTGATATTCAAGAAAAAGGGCACTGAAAGCCTGTATCTATGGCACTTGAATGCCCATGATGTCATGAGGTGCTGTTTGCAAAAGCATAAAGTAGCATATTGTGGCTGTCCATAAAAAAAAGAGGGAAGCTTCCCTCTTTTTTATTCTATCACCGCACGTATGATACGGATGTCATCGAGTGGGGCGTCATCAGAGTCAGTTTTTGCCTTTTCTATCTTAGACACGATTTTCATCCCATCTATTACTTCTCCAAACACTGTATAGTCACCGTCGAGCCATGGGGTACCACCGTTGTACACATATTGTCGTCGCATCTCTTCTGTAAAGAAAGGCTTGTAAGTTTCGTTTATCTCTTCTTCTGCTTTGCCATAAAGCTCGTTGCGCAGCTTCTCTATGCCAGCAAGATTCCTCTCGGCGTATAATTTGGAAAATTCGGCTTTGTTTGCTCCCACCCTGTCGTTGAATAGCAAATCGGTTGCCACCGCCTTGCGTTCCTGTTCGTATAGCACCATAAGTGCACGGTTAATACTCTTTCCCGTAACGATGTAAAACTGATATTTGCTCGATTCCTTGTTGGGATTGATTTCATCTCCCTCCCGGGCGGCTGCCACCATACCCCTCAGATGATAGTGGTCGGGTATTCGAATCTCTGCCGGTATCGATGGCCCCATTCGGGTACTGTCTTCTGGCTCAACCTTCTCAAATTCTCCTTTGCGTGTGTCTGGGTTACCTGTCTGAACCATGAAATTGCGTATTATTCTGTGAAAAAGAACACCATCGTACATTCCGTCATCCACATTCTTTATGAAGTTGTCGCGATGTCCAGGCGTGTCGTCAAACAGTCGGATTCTTATGTTTCCGAAAGTAGTTTCCAATCTCACTGTCACGTCATGTCTCTCCTGCGCATATAATCCTTGGCTAATAAACAGTGTCGCAACAGCTAAAGCCATAAGTTTTGTTTTCATATTCTACTTTTACGTTGTTGATTGATGAAAGTAAATTTTGATTCTATGTTGTTGCAATGTTGTTGCAAATATAATCAAAAAGCAACAAAGTTCATTCTCTTTGTGGACTTTTCAATTATTTTCACGAAATTTGCAAATAATTTGATTTAAGACATTCATGTTTCAACTTGTCAGAAATCATCCAGCTTTTCAATTTTCCCAATTGCCAAATCCTAAACAACAAATTCATGTCACTTGATCGCCAAATAATGCACATTGCCATTCCGTCGATTGTCAGCAACATCACAGTTCCGTTGCTGGGACTTGTCGATCTGGCCATAGTGGGGCATCTGGGAGCAACGGCTTATATTGGTGCCATTTCGGTAGGAGGCATGGTGTTCAATGTGATGTATTGGATATTCGGCGTCATCCGTATGGGGAGTAGCGGACTGACTGCCCAGGCTTACGGACATCGCGATTTCATTGAGGCGACTATGTTGCTCACTCGTGCCATAGTCATCTCGTTTGGAATAGCACTTTTGTTGATGCTGTTGCAGTGGCCCATATATAAGCTTTCGATATTGGTGATGAGTCCGGGAGCGGAGGTGGAGCGTTTCGTTAAAGTTTATTTTGACATTTGTATTTGGGGGGCGCCGCCAGCTCTGATGATGTTTGCCTTTTCCGGTTGGTTCCTGGGTATGCAGGATTCCAAAACTCCCATGTTGATTGCCATATTGCAGAATTTGGCTAACATTGCCGCCAGCCTTTTCTTCGTTTATTCTCTCCACATGAAAGTAGAAGGTGTGGCATTGGGCACTCTCCTCGCTCAATATGTGGGTTTGGCTGTTGCCATAATCATTTTTTTGTGGAAATATAAGAAAATGAAGAGATACTTTAGGTGGAGTGGAGTGGTTGACGGCAAAGCCATGCAACGTTTTTTCGTGGTCAACCGTGATATATTCCTGCGCACGATTTGTCTTGTGGCGGTGTTCCTCTTCTTCACATCTGCCGGTTCATGGCAAGGCGATACCATTCTTGCCATCAACACTATCCTCATGCAGTTCTTCATGTTCTTTTCGTATATCATGGATGGATTCGCCTTTGCCGGAGAAGCACTTTCCGGGAAATTCTATGGCGCCGGTGATGATCGTAGCCTCCAATTCGTTGTGAGAAGGTTGTTTCGATGGGGGGCGGTGATGACGGCGCTTTTCTCGTTTGTCTATTTCATCGCCGACATTCCGATTGTGTCGTTGCTCACCGATGATCCGGCGGTCATTAACCATGTGTCGGCATATACTTTCTGGACTTGGCTCTTCCCTGTGGCAGGTGTGGCGGCTTTCATCTGGGATGGCGTGTTCGTAGGACTGACCGAAACTCGTGGCTTGCTTGTATCTTCAGCCATCGCCACGGTTTTCTTCTTCGCAGTTTATTTCATGCTCTTCCATTCATTCCAGAACCATGCCCTTTGGCTGGCTTTCATCATCTATCTGGCAGCAAGGGGCATATCCCAGACCATCATCTATAACCTACGCACCAAAAACGGCAAATGAAAAGTGACATCCGCCTCACGAAGTCAATCATTTGGTAATGTGGCGTGAACTGAAGCTCATTGTATGCGGATGTGGACGTGATTGATTCTTTTTCTTGACTTTTTTAGGCTGCTTATCTTATTCTTCCCTCTGACAATAAATATACGTACATAATCATTTGACATCTTGTGTTTGTGCTAAAAAAAAGGTATCTTTGCGATAAAGTAATCAGAATGAAAATACATTGTGAAATAAACCACATTGGGTAAAACCGTCATCATGGTCTCACGCACATGCGTGGGATGTATGTCTTATGGAAAAGCAACGGAGGACTTTCATCTTTGGACAACACTCGATGAAAACCGTTCCGGCGAGATGATAAAGCAAGCCATGGATTTGGGCGTTGGTTTCTTTGATACCGCCAATTGCTATTCACATGGCACAAGTGAGGAACATTAAGACTTTTATGGAATCAACATCAAATTAAAACGTGGCAGTAAGAGTTTATAAAATATCCGAATACGACCATCTGGCTGAACGTCGTCAGTTCAATGCCATATGCGCTTTGCTTGAAGACCACTATGCGTCAGCCGACAGCCACTGCATACTTATAGGCAACTATAATATAGAGGGTGTGGAACTGGATGCGTTGCTTATCACCCAAGGAGGATTTCGTGTTCTCGAATTTAAGAACTGGGGCGGAAAAATAGTTGCAAGAGAGAATGGTACGTGGACTTCAGACAACATGATTGTCGAAGGGGGCGCTGCCCAAAAATCACCTTATGAGCAGATTCGTTTGAATAAGAGCCGTACGTCAAAAGGCTTGGCAAACCTTCTTGATATCAGTCCCAACAACATTAGTGCGGCGATAATCTTTTGGCAGGACTGTACTTTCGATACAAGTCAGTTGTCAGATTCGGTGAAGAAATGGCTTACAGTATGCGACAACAGGAATCTTCATCAAATTCTTCATGGACTTGACCGGAATTTCTTTACAAGCGAATTTATCCAAGTTGTTCCACATACATTGAGAATTGAGGAGTTCGCTTCTGATTCAAAGAATCATGATGAGCATTTGCATAATACGACTCATGAAGCGGATGCTTCTGAAAATTATTACAGGGATTTGGAGTCGGCTTTGTCACTATTGCCTGACTACAGAAAGGCTTATTCTGTGTTTGGCAATGTCTTTCAAAGGGTAATCAATGACAAGATAAGGTCCACCCGGCTGAATTTCAGCGGTTCATTCTCCAAGACTGATTATCTGCTTAAAGAACATTCTGCTGATAGGAGAATGGTGAGCAACACAAATGCTACGCGAGTGAGATTGAGAAAGAAAAACGAGTTGACAGACGAGTATCTGCAAAAATGCTTTCTTACCGATTTGCAGAATCTATGTGATTTCATATCCTTCTTATATGATATTCCTGTTCCGCAATCCCTTATTGCGCATTATCCCGAAAAACGAGTTTCAAGAGTCGTCAAATCTGCTGTTGCTGAATACATGAGGGTGATTGTGGAGTCGTGGGATGATGACTTTATTTATTGCAAGTCTGAAGATGAAATGGAAGGAGATGTGATGAAAGTCGCCATGGCTTTTTCCGATGATTTCTCTGTCTTTGAAGGATTCGACTGGCATTACATGAAGCAGATACTACGTAAGGATGCGCAACTGAATCTTATCCGTCCACGCGAAGACAATGAAGTGGTCTATCCGGAGCTGATTATTTTCGAACCTGATTTTCTTGTCAATATATCTACCATAGCCGGTTGTTTCACCAATTATGCCGACTCGCCATTCGTGAACTTAAGCAAGAAACTGAATGAGGCCGTCCCAACGGAAGCTACAGTGTTGGGTAATTTGGCGGGGCAGTTTCTTGATGAGACCATACACCAACCGACCAATCCTCGTTCATACACACAAAGTGCATTGGATTTTTATAAAGGAAATGCCCTCGACTTGTTGGTAATCGATCAAAGCCCCCGTTTCCATCAAAACGCACAGAGTCAGAAACATAACATAAGTAAAGCCATTAATGAGACATTGCCTGCAGAACTTCGACGCTTCAATTCCAAAGAAGGAATCGTGGAACCGTCTTTTTTCTCTGAAATGTTGGGACTTCAAGGACGTATGGATTATTTGCAACTGGATTATAAAGTGCTTTTTGAACAAAAATCAGGAAAGGGGGAGTTTATCCCATACGATAAATTTGTCAAACCAATATACAAAAAAGAGCATTATGTGCAGTTGCTTCTCTATATGCTACTTCTGCGCTATAACTTCAGAGAAGTTTATGAGAAGAACAATCGGGAGTTGCATTCATTCCTGCTCTATTCAAAATATGATAACAGCCTCGTTCCTCTTGGATTCGCACCCGAACTTGTTTTTGAAGCATTAAAGTTGCGAAACAGGCTTGCGTGGACGGAAATGCTCTATTCAAAACCGGATGGGTACAGAATCCTCGAAACGATGACGCCCGACTCGCTTAATATCAAGAACACGTCTGACCTATTATGGACAAAATACCAGAAACCGGAAATCGAAAAATTCTTGGCTACAATACAAAATGCTTCCGAATTGGAGAAAGCATATTATTTCCGTTTCCTTACATTCATATCTAACGAGCATTTGCAGTCGAAGCTGGGTAACAAGTCAAAGGAGAATTCTGGCTTCGCTTCCACTTGGCACGATTCTTTGGATGAAAAACTGATAGCTGGAAATATCTACGACAAACTATCTGTCGTCAGCCCTTCTGACGATACTGAAGGCAAAATCGAGCGGGTGGTGATGAAGTTTAGTGAGTCAGTCAACAACGACATGTCGAATTTCAGGGCTGGAGACATTGTGGTGCTCTATCCCTATGTCCCTGGCACAGAACCGGATATACGAAAAACGATGGTTTTCCGTTGTACGATTGAAGATATACAGACTGACAAGATAACTCTTTTCCTTCGAAACGCTCAGTCCGACAACCGTGTGTTCGTGAAGGAATCGGGCAAGTTGTGGGCTATAGAGCATGACTTCATGGAATCGTCATATAGCTCCCTCTATCGCGGAATGCACGCTTTCCTCTCGGCTCCCAAAAAGCGTCGGGATTTGCTGTTGCTGCAAAGAGAGCCCGAAGTGGACGATACCGTCTCGTTGAAAGGCGAGTATGGGTGTTTCAACGAATTGATGCTCAGGGTGAAGAGAGCGAAAGACCTTTTTCTCATCATAGGACCTCCAGGCACCGGAAAGACTTCTTTCGGGATGCTCAACACGGTGAAGGAAGAACTGCTCGAACCCAATTCCAATATCTTGTTGCTTTCTTATACCAATCGGGCGGTTGATGAAATCTGTGGCAAACTTGCGGAAGAAAGCATTGATTTCCTCAGAATCGGTAACGATTTGAGTTGTGCAGAGGAATATAGATGTCATCTGTTGAAATCTAAGGTGGAAAACAGTGGCAACATCTCTGAAATTGAACGCTTGATAAAGGATACGAGGGTGTTTGTCGGTACCACTACTTCCTTTAATGCCCACATGTCGTTCTTCAAAGTCAAACAATTCAGTCTGGTCGTTATAGATGAGGCATCGCAGATACTTGAACCTCACCTGATAGGGATATTCAGCACTCATGATGACGGGGGGAAACCGGCAGTAGGTAAAATCGTAATGATTGGCGACCATAAACAACTACCGGCAGTGGTAAAACAAGAACCGGAGGTCTCGAAAGTGCAGGACCCATTGTTGCAGGACATTTTACTTAAGGATTGCAGACTATCGCTCTTCGAACGTCTGCTGAAGAAATATGCCGGCAATGACAAAGTCACTTATATGCTACGGCGTCAGGGACGTATGCATCATGACATAGCTCTATTCCCCAACAATACATTCTATCACAATCAACTCGTCGAAGTGCCTCTGCCTCATCAAAACGTAAAATTGCCGCTTGTCGGAAAGGGTACAAACGGAATCGACCATTTGTTGCAGACACGTCGCCTGGTTTTCTTGGCGGCAGATGCTCCTAAATCTGCCAATTCCGACAAAGTTAACCAGAACGAGGCAGATATGATTGCCGCAACCATTGTCCGCATCTATGAACTCAATAAGGATGACTTTGATGTGACAAGGACTGTTGGAGTGATTGTGCCGTATAGAAATCAAATCGCTACTGTCAGGAATACGCTCGACAATTATGGCATAAAGTGCCTGCACGACATAACAATCGACACGGTGGAGCGCTATCAGGGTTCTCAACGAAAATATATCGTTTATGGTTTCACCGTGCAGAAATTCTACCAGCTGAATTTCCTGACTGCCACTGTGTTTGAGGATATGGATGGAACAATCATTGACCGCAAGCTCAATGTGGCGATGACACGTGCCGAGGAGCATCTCATCATGGTTGGAAACCCCGATGTGCTCCATAATAATCACATATTCACCAAGTTGATTGAGTTTGTCAGAAGTAGGCAGGGATATTTTGAAATACCTCGACACAAGTATGTGGCAGGAGATTTCAGAATTCCTGAATTTGAACCGGATGAAATGGTTTCTGACATGACCTGTTCCGTTTTTCCCACTGCACTTTTCCAAAAATAAAACCGTCGAGTGTGAGAGACCCTGTCTCGAAAAGGCCATTGCCTCCCTTTGATAATCCTGTTAATTTCCCCGTCAGCAAATCTCTACCTAAACAGAATATTTGTTGAAAATTTGTTCTAATTCCAGACGTGAGAATCGTTCATCTACTGGATAAAGTTGTTCTTCGTGTTGAAGAATCTCATCTATTGTCCATTTGAATTTGATGAATTTTGCAGGAACGCCTCCGACAAGAGAGTAGGGAGGGACATCTTTATTAACAACAGCACCGGCAGCAATAGTGGCTCCTCTACCTATATGCACACCTGATAAAAGTGTGACATCTCTTGCAATCCAAACATCTGACTCTACTATAACATCTTTGTCTAATCCTTCCGGTTTTTCAGCTTCAGTAATGGTTCTATAAAACCTTCCAAGAATCATTGCGTGGTTGCCTGTAACAACGCGCAATCCTCCTGCGGTTCCTGAATGTGGCTTCATGATAAATTTAGCGTTGGAAGCTAATACAGTAGCATTTGTCAATCCATTATCACCATACAAGAATATGTTCTTTGGATTACTCAATCGTAACGGAGGTTGCAATGTCACATCATCTGCTATATAACCGAAACGACTGCGTTTGCAATTACCAATATAATCTTGCCATAAAGAATAAAAACCTCTTATAAAGCGATTTCTTTTAAGCCAAACTTTTGGCGATAATTTTTTCATAATCCTAAATTCCGCGGCACTTTAGTTTAATGTTTGTATAAGTTGCTGAACAACAAAGAGTTGTTAAGGATTTTTGCCATGTCGGATTTTTCGCTTACCTTAGTGCCGCAAATAAAGACGAGCAAAATCTGGTGGCATGGCAAAGGTAGCTATAAAATCCCAATTACCAAAGAAAAAGAATAAAATATGCCGAAATTCTCAATACTAATCAATCAATCTGTACATCCACTCAAAAGTGACACTGCTTCAGGCTGCACTGCTCTACTTGTGTGATAGATTCCGCAACGAACATAAAATTCGAAAAGACCTGTCAACGTCCAATCATCGTTTTACGTCTTAATCGATACATCCTAAATGGGGTTTATCGATAAAAATGCTCATTTATGAGTATTGTATTTTCAAATAATTGTTCTTATTTTTGCGATAGATTTTAAAAAAACGTCGATGAGCACCATTCTGATAGGACTATTCATACCAATGATGGGAATAATACTTGGCTCAGCAGTAGTGTTCCTTTCAAAAAAAGAGATGCCCGCAAAACTCCAAAAATCCCTTTTGGGGTTCGCGGCAGGTGTGATGGTGTCTGCATCATTTTGGTCACTACTGCTTCCGTCTGTAAGAATGGGACAGAATGAGGGAAATATGGCGATCATACCAACAGCTATCGGGTTTTTGGCAGGTATGGGCTTCCTTCTGCTAATCGACATGGTGACACCACACATACATATAGGATCAAATCAGGCAGAAGGCCCTCGTTCTCGTCTTTCAAGAACCACCATGCTCATGTTGGCTATCACCATCCACCACTTGCCGGAAGGAATGGCAATTGGAGTGGTCCTTGCTGGAATGGGACAAGGTGATATGGGAATCAGTGCCTCAAGTGCTTTGGTCGTGTCACTTGGAATTGCCATACAGAACATCCCGGAAGGGGCTGTGGTGTCCATACCGATGCGTGCGTCTGGAAAGTCACTCAAGAGGTCGTTCTTCATGGGATGCTTGAGCGGTATCGCACAACCATTGGGGGCTTTGCTCGTATTGGCACTTGCTGCTGTCTTTGTTCCCATACTTCCTTATTTGCTCTCGTTTGCAGCTGGAGCCATGTTGTATGTTGTGGTGGAAGAACTTATACCGGAAGCAAGCAGTGGAAAGCATACAAACCTGAGTACGGTCTTGTTCGCAGTTGGGTTTGTGCTGATGATGCTTCTTGATTATATGCTCGAATAGATTGCGAAAACGATTCTTCGTTTTTGGGGACACACGCACAGAGAACTGTTCGTTAACATTTGGTCGATTTTTCCTTGTTCCGTCACAAAATTATGAATAGGAAAGGGGAGGGCAAAATGTGAAATCACGAGTTGACCACTTTCAATCTTTCAGTACACAAACCTCAAACAGCAAAAGTAATTCTATTTCATGTTCCAAAATAGAGTTGTGAAATAGCCTTGTTGTTGTCAAGTTTCAGATTGTAAGATTTTCAAAAGGGCATTTATATTTGACATCCCTCCTGATATTTTATTGTAAGATTACTTGTTACGAATAAACATCCAAATATTTATTAAGTTTATTGAAGTTCACCATCCCTTGTGCCTCGCTTGCTCCAAACGTAGTTGAGAAATACATGGCAGGTCTGCCTGTCGGTGTATATCCTCTGCCTACGGAGGTGGAGCAATACGGCACTGGGTCGTGCGAGGCTGCCAACGAACTTGACGATGGCACCTACTATGAGAAGACTGTTCTGCAGTTCTCCACCGCTGAGGAGATTACGAACACCACTCCGCTGGCGTTCGTCATCATGGACGCGCAGGAGAATTATTACCTTATCGGGGCTAAAGAAAATCCATACCCGATTGTGGAAATAACGAAAGGTGTGTCACCTGATGCCAATGTGAATGGCATCAAAGTGACATTCTCACGTAGAAAATCGCTTATTCCGTGTTCAATTTAATCCTTATTCGGCTGAATTACGGACAAATCCATCTGAATATCGATTTTTTTTGCTAATTTTGTGCTTAAACAGAAAAGTTATACAGAGGAGAAATTCAAGGAACTGGCTGCACTTGGAGAGAACAGCCAAATAGAATATAAGACATGCAGGGATTCGATATCAGAATCCTTGTATGAAACCGTATGTTCTTTTCTTAATCATACGGGTGGTGTTATTCTGTTGGGTGTAAAGGATGAAGGGACTATAGTGGGTGTAAACCCAGATAAAGCGGAAATACTTAAGAAGAACATTATAAACAGCATTAACAACAGGGAGTTGTTTCTTCCATGCCCATATTTTACACCGCAGATATTACAGGTTGACGGTTTGACTGTCATTGCACTTGATATACCAAGTGGAGAATATGTTTATCGTTACAAAGGTAATTACTGGGACAGAAACGGTGAAGCAGATATAAACATCACTGACCAGCCGGAACTGTTGCAGTCTCTTTTTGAACGGAAAAACCCGCATCTGTTCGAGGAAAGGATTGTAAACAACCTTACAATGGAAGGACTGGAACATGAGACGTTTCAGTATTGCAGGAATATCCTGGCAAGCCTTACATCTGGACATCCTTGGCTGCAGATGACAGACGATCAGATACTGATAAGTACACATCTCGCAAAAAAGGATAAAGAGACAGGGAGTCTGAAAATCAAATATGCGGCACTGCTGCTTTTCGGAACGGATGACGCAATCGTGGATTTCATTCCGAGATATCGCTTTGAGGCATTGTTCCACATGTGTACTTTCGACCAGTACAATGACATGGCACAATTTCCTAACAGATATGACGACAGACGGACAATGCGCTGCAACCTGATAAAGGTGTACAGAAATCTTTCAGAATTTACGGAAAGATATCTGCCTGACAAATTTTATCTTCCGGAAAACACTACACAGCGTGAGAACTTGCGATGGAAACTGTTCAGGGAGATTATCGGGAATCTTTGCGTTCATGCAGACTTCAGCAGCGGATATGCATGTTTCTTTCATGTATTCAAAGACAGGGTCGTGACAAAGAATCCGACACGGCTCCTTCCGGAAACACCCGAGGGAGAACTCACTATAAATCAGTTGAGCAATTACACCAAAAATCCTCTCCTTGTCAGAGCTTTTCATGAACTGGCATGGGTGGAAGACCTGGGTTCGGGGATGAGAAACATTCTCAGGTACGCCCCTCTATACTATCCAAATTATAAGATTGAGATTAACAGTGGCTCACAATTCTTATTCTCAATTACGTATATGGATGCCACTGAAAATGTCCACGACGAGAACGAAATGTCCGCAACAGACCCGAAAAATGTCCGCAATAAGAACGAAATGTCCGCAACAGACACTGATAATGTCCGCAACGAAAATGACAATGAAGATTTTTCGGTAATTATTAAAGACAACGAAAAAGTAAAAAATAAAAAGAATAAGAGAATACAGGCTATTGTGGGATTAATAAGGTTAAATCCTTCTATAACGGTAGATGAAATCGCTGAAAAATTAGACGTGAACGAGAAGACCATCAGAAGAGATTTAAAGGAATTACGTGACAATAATATAATTCAAAGGGAAGGTGGAAATTATGGTGGCCGTTGGGTCGTCCTTAAATAACACTGTCTTTTCCGCCACATCATATAAAAGAGTACTTTTGCAATGTTCACTGCGAGATTGAGGAGCAGCGAGAGCAAAGACAAGCTTGCTTAGGCTTTGCCGAGTCGTGACGAAATCCTATGAAATGAATTTGAGGAGCAGCGAGAGCAAAGACAAGCTTGCTTAGGCTTTGCCGAGTCGTGACGAAATCCTATGAAATGAATTTGAGGAGCAGCGAGAGCAAAGACAAGCTTGCTTAGGCTTTGCCGAGTCGTGACGAAATCCTATGAAATGAATTTGAGGAGCAGCGAGAGCAAAGACAAGCTTGCTTAGGCTTTGCCG
>FLNY01004407.1_pt1 | contig 26868 bp, 21 predicted proteins | sample 1140381 | NCBI WGS metagenome assembly FLNY01 (sample SAMEA3878172, study PRJEB12797) | bioreactor metagenome | biome: Moose rumen | place: Sweden | collected 2011-10
GAGGGCAGAATCTGTGTAATCGAGCGAATAACTATGAGCTCAACAATTCTGATAAAAGTCCATCTCATCAGTGAAATCTGTGTTCATAAACTGAAATTTTAACATGCGAAACTTGTGTATTTTTATTCTTTATTGTTGCGTTTGACAACTATAGAAGCATCTCTTTGTTTTTCAGACGATAGGCATCTCTGCGTTGGTCTTCTTTCGTGTATATTCCAAAAAGTTGGTCAATCTCCGGCAGACGGTGTTTCCGGGAATGCAGATACTCTTCTATCATCTCCTTTTCCAGTATGTCATGGGCAGCTAACTCTCCGTCTTTCAGAATGTGTTGAGCGTCAAGTCCATGGTCGTGAAAATAACGAGATACAAGAGAAAAACGATGACATTCCAGAGGATTGGCTTCGGAACACATAAGTGAAATGCGAAAACCTTTTTGAAGACCGTTCATCAGACGTTCCACACCTTGTTTGAATTTAGGGGTCTCAACTGCCAGCTCAAAATTCACTTGTCCTTCATCGTCAATGCTGTCATTACGCCTGGCGCCGAACTCGTCACCGAAATGTAGATAGCGGATTCCATTCGTTTTCAGGAACATCTTTAACGAATCCATGTTGAATTGAGGAGTATATTTGCTGGCGGGTACACTTCTCACATCCACAACACAGTTGATGTCGTGTTTTTTCAGCAACTCCAGAAATTCTTCCTGCGTCTGATTAGAATGTCCGATACTGTAAAGCCTGTCCATAGTCATACTTATCTGAAATTTCCGATTTGGCTTTCAAGATGTTCTTCCATGGCATCAGGGAGGGCCGGGAAGAAGTCGATTCCTGTGAGCTCCTCCACTTCGTCGATGGTGACTGAATAGTCGTTCAGATCGTACCCACCGCCGCGGTTCTCACAGATGAAGCCGATGCCTTTCCCTTTTTTCTTGTTGCTCAGCACCACCTTGAAGAAAGCGTCAGGTACGGGTATCTTGTTTTTACCTCCGATATATTCGCGATTGGTCTTGTTGGGAAAGAACACAGGACCACAGACGATATACACATCGCCTTCCTGACGAGCCCAGTCGCGGCATTTGATTTCGATGTCGTTCCATACACCGCTGTTGAGTGTGTAGTACTGCGGACACACGTTGGTCATCAGGAACGACTCTTCCATGGCAGTCTTGTCCCATTTGTTATCACCTGCAGGGCACATATGACCGCGGTCATACCTCGTGTCTTTGTTATAGTCCCAGTAATGGGTGGTGTTGCGCACGTCGTCATCGTCGTGGAAAGCACGCTGAGGACGCTCCAGATCACCATAAGTGTGGGCCTTCGTCAGGTGCCATGCCACCCAGTTTGCCAGCCTCGTGTCTTTGTTATACGATAAGGCATAGGCTTTGCGGTAGAGAATCTGCTCCGGCTTGTCGCGTATCTTTGCAGGAATGGAGATATAGTCTGGCTGGCCGATAAACAGGCCGTCCTCATATTCTGTGTTTTTGTCGTATTTATACTTGTAACCGTGGAGATTCTCATCGTTATCGTTGGTCGGAGCCTTTCTGGAAGCTGCCTCCAAAGACGACTTCTCAGCCTCAGCTGCACCCGACACGGTTTGGGCAACCGAAGGCCTGGATGGGCTGAATTCTCCCAAACTTTTATCAGACTCGTAGAAGGAGTCAACCTGTGGCTGACTTTCCGCATCCTTTTTTTGTTTGTTGCCACAGCTTATCATCATTGCTGTCAACAACATCAGCATTACACTGTTTATGCAAAACTTTTTCATGATCATTGTTGATTATTATATTTCACGCTCAACTTTCTCTACACTCTACACTCTACACTCTAAACTCTACACTCTAAACTCTAAACTCTAAACTCTAAACTCTACACTCTAAACTCTAAACTCTACACTCTAAACTCTACACTCTACACTCTACACTCTCCGCTAATTTCTCAGCACAACGCTCACCATCAATGCCGGCAGATACAATACCGCCGGCATAACCTGCCCCTTCGCCGCATGGGAATAGTCCCTGAAGACGTACATGCTGCAAGGTCTCTTTATCACGGACAATACGTACAGGCGAACTGGTGCGGGTCTCTACTCCGATCATGCACGCATCGTTGGTGAGAAAACCATGAGAGTGCTTGCCGAAATAATTGAATCCGGCGATAAGGCGGTGGCTTACAAACTCTGGCATCCAGAAATGGAGCGGGGATGTGATCAGACCAGGTGAATAGGAACTGTCGGGCAGACTTGAGGAAAGACGGCGGTTCACGAAGTCGGCCATCCGCTGAGCTGGGGCAGTCTGTCTCCGTCCGCCTTGCATCCAGGCCATACGCTCCACATATTCCTGAAAATACATCACAGACAACACACTCTTCGGATCCCAATGCTCACCGGTTTTTGACAAGCAGCTGTTAATCATCGTGATGGCCTCCGGACCGACCAACTTACGGTCGGTTAAATCTTCGGGATGAAGCTCTACCACCATGCCACTGTTGCTCCACGGAGAATTGCGACGCGACGACGACATGCCGTTCACCACCACCTGCTCTGGTCCGCTGGCTGCAGGCACGACCGTACCTCCCGGACACATGCAGAATGAGTAAACTCCACGACCGTCTGCCTGAGTGACAAACGAATATTCTGCGGTAGGAAGATATTTTCCCTTACCTTCTTTATTGTGATATTGGATCCGGTCTATCAGCTCTGCAGGGTGTTCCAGTCGTACTCCCACTGCGATACCTTTCGGCTCTATCTCTATTCCGCTGGAATACAGCCACCTGTAAACATCGCGGGCGGAATGACCTGTGGCAAGAATCACCGGACCTCGGAAAGTTTCGCTTCTTTTCACTCCTTCGCGCTCCGTTTCAGCTTCAATACCTTCCACTTTGTCACCGTTGAGAATCAGCCCGGTCATCTTCGTCTGGAAATGTACTTCACCGCCGCAGCGGATAATAGTGTTGCGCATCGCTTCAATCACACCGGGCAATTTGTCTGTGCCGATATGGGGGTGGGCATCCACCAATATGGAAGCAGAGGCTCCGTGCTGACAGAATACATTGAGTATCTTCTGACTGTTGCCGCGCTTTTTGCTCCGAGTATAGAGCTTACCGTCGGAGAAGGCGCCTGCGCCACCCTCACCGAAGCTGTAATTAGATTCGGGATCGACTGAATGCTCCCGGCTGATTCGTGCAATATCCTTCCGGCGCTCATGAACGTCTTTGCCGCGTTCCACAACCACAGGCCGGATGCCTAACTCAATCAGCCGGAGTGCGGCAAACAGACCGCCAGGACCGGCTCCTACTACGATTGCCTGACGGCAAGCACTGACATCATGGTATTCTATAGGGGCAAACAACTGGTCTTCAGGCTTTTCGTTCTCATACACCCGAACCGTCAGATTCACGTGGATCGTTCGCTGACGTGCATCAATACTACGTTTCAACACCTGCACATGAGTAATACTCGTGTGGCTGATGCCTTTCTCTTGGGAGATGTATTCGGCTATGCTTTGCTCTGAGGCTGCCTGCTCTGGCAGAATTCTCAGTTGATATTCATGTGTCATTTTTTTGATTTACTGAATTCCTATTGCAAATTTATAAATTATTTGTAACTTTGCGAAACATAACGCTAATTTTTAGAATACAACTATTATGAAACGACTTGTCTTTTCGCTTATTTTAGTTGCGGGGGTAGTCTCAATGCATGCTATGCCGTTCACAATCAGTAAAGGACAGGAGCTGACGGCCGACATCGACCTGAATATGGCACCTGTAGTGAAAACGGCGTTCGAGATCCTTCAGAAGGATTGCAAAGCTGTTTTCAGTGCGGAACTGAAGAAAGGACCGAAAGATTCTGATATCAAAGTTGGTATCGATAAGAAGCTGACACATCCTGAGGAGTTTCTCATCAGAGTGAACGATAAAGGTGTGCTCTCTGTCAACGGCTCTGACCCTCATGGAGTGGCATACGGGCTGCTGGAGCTCTCCAGAATGTTTGGCGTATCCCCATGGGAATGGTGGGCCGACTGCACTGTCAGGCCGATGGAGACCTTCGAATTGGGCGAGGGATATTTGTCTAACCAACATCCGTCGGTGAGATATCGCGGTATCTTCATCAACGACGAAGACTGGGGACTGATGCCATGGAGCTGTCAGACCATGGAACCGGGTAATCCAAAAGGGGTGATCGGGGCAAAGACATCGGAGAAAATATTCGAACTCCTGCTGCGTCTGAGGGCTAACACCTATTGGCCGCCTATGCATGCGTGTTCAAAGCCATATTTCATGACAGAAGGCAACCGGGAGGTGGCAAAGCGTTATGGTGTCTATATCGGCACATCACATTGCGAACCGATGGCATGCAATGCATTGGGTGAGTGGGGAGAACGTGGCACTGGCGACTACAATTATGTGACCAATGCGGAAAACGTACGCAAGTTCTGGAAGGAACGAGTGGACGATGTGCGTGATCAGGAAATCATCTATACTCTGGGCATGCGCGGCATCCACGACGATCCGATGAAAGGTGTGAAACAGGGTTCTGAAGAGGCGAAAGAACTTCTGCAGCAGGTAATTAACGACCAGTTGAAAATGGCACCTGAAAATGCACCGAAAGTGTTCATACCTTATAAGGAAGTACTTGATATTTATAATAAAGGAATAGAGCTTCCGGAAGAGGTCACTCTTATGTGGACCGACGACAACTATGGATATATCCGGCATTTCCCTACAGACGAGGAACGTGCGCGTAGTGGAGGAAACGGGGTGTATTATCACGTCTCATATTGGGGCAGACCACACGACTATCTTTGGTTGGGTACCTTCTCACCTTATCTGCTCCATCAGCAGATGGCAACGGCTTTCGAGAGAGGAATACAGAATATGTGGATTCTGAATGTGGGTGATATCAAACCGGCAGAATATCAGATCGAACTGTTTATGGATATGGGATGGAATATCCAGAAAGTGAATCGCGACGGTGTGGAGAAACATATGCGGCAGTTTTTCCTTCGTGAGTTCGGCGAGTCGCTGAGCGACCGTAATGTGGACATGCTTGTCGACGATATGAACACCTGTTACCGACTTGCCTTCGTACGACGTCCGGAATTCATGGCCGACACACGTACCGAGGAGGCCGACAAGGCTTACTGGGCTACACAGCGAGGGCTCGACTGGTCTTATGCGATGCCTGGCGTCACCAACGACGGATTCTCCGGTGAGCGCACAAAGAAATATGCGGGGATTGTCGAAAATGTGAAACGACTGTCGGAGAGGATAGCAGACAATCGAAAAGATGCTTACTTCCAGTTAGTGGAATATCCGGTTCATGCTGCCGCTTGCCTCAACTGGAAATATCTGATATGGCAACTGGTGGACTCTGTACAGGCCAAAGAAAAATCTGATCATTATTTTGAACTGACCAAAGAACTCACAGAGAAATACAACAGCCTGAAGGGGGGCAAATGGCGAGGTATCATGGATATGCAACCAAGAAAGCAGGCTGTATTCGATCGGGTGAACGGACTTGTTCCCCCGAAAAAAGTGGCTACTGCTGGTAAACAACCGCTGCCGGTTATACTCGAAGCAGCTGAGAGCATAAAGACATGGGAAGGATTGGGATACTCGGAATCGGCTATGGAGCTGAATCAGAGCCAGGAGTCTTTTGTCAGATATGTATTCAAACCCGAAGAAGCAAAGAAAGTGACGGTATATCTTGCCTTTATCCCGACACTGCCGATTGAGGACGACAAGCTGGAAGTGGAGGTGAAAACCTCTGATTCCGACAAGCCGGCTCTTATCCAGTATGCCACCTACGGACGCTCTGAGGAGTGGAAGGTGAATGTGCTATGGAACCGCTCCATCAAAAAAGTGCCTCTGAACATCAATCCGTCCAAAGACACTCATTTTATCGAAATCCGTCCGCTTACCGAAGGAATCCTGCTCGACGATGTCTATGTCATCAAAGAACAGTAAAGTTCAAATCTCAAAGTTCAAATCTCAAAGTAATCATCCTTCTCTGAAAAAATCCAGCGCCTCATAAATCTCTTCTTTGCTGGCGGTCTGGTTAATTTTTATCTCACCCACGTCGGAGAGCAATGTGAAATTAATTGTTCCCGACGTGTTTTTTTTGTCGTGTGTCATCAGTTCAAGCAGGGTAGGGTAGTCATCGCAGGTGATGCCGAAACAGCCGTAGTTCTCCTTGATAAACTGAACGCACTGGCGCATGATGGCAGTTGGAAAGCCGGTTTTGATGCGCGAAAGGCAGAGCTCGCATACCATTCCCCAGGCCACAGCATAACCATGAAGCACAGGACGCTTTCTCAAGGCAAAACTCTCAAACGCATGCCCTATGGTGTGCCCCAGATTCAGAGCCTTGCGGATTCCATGCTCAAGCGGGTCTGCCTCCACAATCTTCTCCTTCACTTCAACGCTCCGGCCGACCATCTCGCCCAGCAATGTCAAATCAGGGTTGTTGAGGTCGAAATTGAGTAATTCAGCCAGATGTTCCCTGTTGCTGATCAGACCGTGCTTCAGCATCTCGGCATAACCGGAGCAGATATTTTCCATATCGAGTGTCTTCAGGAAACAGGTGTCGATCAATACTGCCTCAGGTGCGTTGAACACTCCGATCTCGTTTTTCAGACCGTTGAAGTTGATACCGGTCTTACCGCCTACCGAGGCATCCACCATCGACAGAAGTGTGGTAGGAATATTGATGTAGCGGATGCCCCGCTTGAAGGTGCTGGCTGCGAATCCGCCCAGGTCGGTCACCATTCCACCACCCAGATTCACCAGTAAAGAATGGCGGGTGCCTCCATATCCGCTCATCACGCTCCACACTGCTGCCAGCGTCTCGATGTTCTTATGGGCATCAGTGGCGCCAATGGTGATATGGCGTGCCTCCGTCAGACATTCCGTGTCTTCAATCAGCGGAAGGCATTTTTCTTTGGTCGTTGTGTCGGTCAGGACAAACAATTTATCGTGAGGGCAGGCGGTGACAGCCTGTTCGAGCGTTTCTCTGACTTCTTGTGTGATAATTACTCCGTCCATGATTCTTGAGTGGGATTCTTTAAATAATTTGTCCTTGTGGACTGATTTTGTTGAATATGATGCAAATTTAAGAAAATAATTCGGAATGACGAAGAGCTGACATTATTGTTCACGGTATTCCCGTGGGGATTTCCCCATTAGGCGTGAGAAAAACTTACTGAACGACGGGGGGTCGGCAAAATGGAGTTGGTGGGCAATTTGAGAGATACTCAGCGATGAGGTGCGTAGCAGAAACGAAGCTTCCATCACGACCATCTGGTTGATATAGTCCATCACGGTACGTCCGCTGACCTCTCGCACTACCCGTGAGAGATACACACTGGAGATGTGGAGTGCGTCGGCGTAGAAAGCGATGTTGCGATGTTCTGAGAAATGATGCGGAAGCAGCCGGATGAAGCCGATGAAGATATCTTCGCTACGCTGGGAGGTCCGACGTTTGACTATTGAAACCTCCTGTATGTCCTGTAAGTTCAGCAGGAAAACAGCATAGAGCATCTGGAGAATCTTTGCCTTATAGATATGGCTGGAGTGGAGATAGGTGATCATCTCATCCATTTTCTCCTCCATCTCCAATGCCACATTGGGAGGCAGATGCATCATGGGCTCATGCAGTTGAACGATGGGCATGTAGGCGATTTGAACGAGGTCGTGGACGGTTGGAGAAGCTATCGTCATCTGTTCGTCGGCCATCAGGCAGATAGCTTTGTAGTTTTCCGATGCGTCAATTACCTCTACCTGTACTCCCGGAGAATAAATGAGAAGGTAGTCTGGGTAAATTGTCATTTCCTGCCCGTTATAACGGAATTTCAGCCATCCGTCCCGTACAAGCGTGAAAGTATAACAAGCCAGGAATCCCCCGATTTCGTTTGTGCGGAAAGTTTTCCCGGCATCGGTTCTGACACAATAGAATTTCCCGTCCCAGTTTTGGGTGGGCAGTTTTCCGTACATGGCTAACCACCCCTCAGTCATATTATACATGTTTATTGCTTGTTTTTTGCAAAGGTAATAAAAAAAAGAAATACTAGTATCGTTTCAGACAAGTTTTGTGTCGTCATGGAGGATATCATCACTTTTATATTTTGTAATTTTGCAAATGGAAAAAGAGTTCTATAAATAAATTTTAAAAAATCTTCAAATTATGGAAGCAAAAAAATCGATTGAAGCTTTGCAGTTTTTTGTAACGGGTCTTACTGAAGGCGCTTTAGTGCACAAACTCCAGGGCCAGATTTTCAAATCTCAGGGATTTAACAAACTTGGTCAGAAATACACCGATCATTTCTCTGAGGAAATGGAGTGGGTTGAAAAATTTGTTGAACGTATCATCGACCTGGGTGGTGACATCAAGTTTGAGGGAGCAAAGGCTCGTGAGCTCTGCTGTGATCCTGTGGAATATATCAAGGCTGACCTTGATATTCAGAAGGCAGGAGTTGATCTTCTTTATAAATGTGCTGAGACATTGATTAACGATCCTACTACCTATCAGATTATGAAAGAATATCTGGCTGATGAGGAGGAGGATCTTTATTGGAGTCAGGGAGCGCTTGAGCTCATCGAAAAAATCGGTAAACAAAACTGGTTATTCACTCAACTTTAAATTGTATTTATTATGGAGAATGTAAAAAAAGTTTATGATTTTTTGGAGGACGCGAAGACCTTTTATCTTGCAACAGTAGAAGGTGATCAGGCTCGTGTACGTCCTTACGGAACCATGCTTTATTTGGAGGACTGTCGTGACATACCACAATGATTAATCTTACAGACGACCCGACGGAGGCGTTTTGCGATGTCTCCATCTTGTCCTTTTTGAAAATAATAGAGAATGAAAGAACGACAGGCGTTTGATTTGGGAAGCTACATGAGCGGAAGTATCCGCAATATCATGATAAAGGCGTATAAGAACGTGCTCTCAAATCCTCGCGAGGCAAAATTCGCATTTAAAATGCAGCGTCTTTTCGAGAAATCTGAGAAAAGGCGCAGAAAAATACTGGAGAAGGAGAGTCTGGAGATACCCCCGTTTCTTATCAGCAGCATCTCTACCACGTGCAACCTGCACTGCAAGGGTTGTTATGCTCGTAGCAACGGTATTGCGGAAGATAAAGAAGACGAGCGTAAGCCGACACTCTCTCCTCAGCAATGGAGAGCGATTTTCACGGAGGCTGCCTCCATGGGTATTAATTTCTCTCTGTTGGCAGGAGGAGAGCCGATGATGCGGCGCGATATCCTGGAAGAGGTGGCCGAAGTGGGTGATATGATTTTTCCGGTTTTCACGAATGGCACGCTTATAGGACCGTCTTATCTGGAGTTTTTGCGTAAGCATCTCAACATCGTTCCGATTATCAGTATTGAAGGCACGGCTATGGGTACAGATGAGCGCCGTGGCAAAGGGGTGTTCAAGAGAGCCATGCAGTCGATGCGGTTGCTGAAGGAGGAGGATCTCTTCTTCGGCACAAGTATCACGGTCACCACTGAGAACATGCATCTTGTCACATCAGAGGAATTTATCAGTCAGCTTCAGTCGTATGGTTGCAAAATCGTGTTTTATGTGGAGTACGTGCCGACAGAGCCTGGAACAGAGCATCTGGCTTTCGACGATGAGCATGTGGAGCAGATGGAGAAAACGTTGGAACTTCGCCGTGAAGAATATCCGGACATCATCTTCCTCTCATTTCCTGGCGATGAAAAGGCGCTCGGCGGCTGTCTGGCTTCGGGTCGTGGTTTTTTCCATATCGGTCCCGACGGAGCTGCGGAGCCTTGCCCGTTCTCCCCGTTCAGCGACAGCAATGTCATGGAGATGGGCGTGAAAGAAGCGTTGAAATCACCGCTCTTCCGCAAAATCCGTGCTGCTAAAGCTCTTGGATGGGAGCACACCGGTGGCTGCACTCTTTTTGAACATCGCGATGAGATTGAGCAAATGATTGTCTGATAATCGTCAATCATCAATCATCAATCATAAATCATATAATCGTAAATATCATCATGTCAACAGCAATTCGTTATTTTAGCAAGTTCGGTCACTCAGCCAAGATGGCCGAAGTGGTGAGTCAGGTGACCGGCGTGAAAGCCGAAACCGTGGAAGTACCAATTACAGAGCCGATAGACACACTCTATCTGGGCTCGGGCGTTATGTTAGGTAAAATCAGTGGAAATATGGCTGACTTCATCCGTACCCTCTCCCCAGGGAAGGTGAAGCGAGTGGTCTGTTTCGGCTCATGTGCTATCATCAAGTCTCCGGTGCCGCAGATGCGTAGCCTGCTCGAGGCGCAGGGTGTCAAGGTGGATGAGCAGTCGTTCACTTGTAGAGGCTCAATGGGACCGCTCCATGCAGGACATCCCAATCAGAAGGATCTCGAAAATCTGAGACAGTTCGTTCAGACCACAATCTGACAGTTCTTTTTCGATGAGCATAAAAAAGGAAGCCGGCAGGTTTCCTTTTTTTTGTTATTTCTCTCTTTTTACAATTAAAAACGCTAACTTTGTAGGATAAAGAATCAATGGAGTGAAAACTATAATTTAAGATACAATGAGAAAGATTTTTTATATGATGGTGGCGATGCTGTTTCCTATAGTTGTAACGGCCGATACCATCGATGTGAGCGTTCTTAAGTATGCCGGACCCTACACGGTGCGTCGTCCTGTGATGTTCGACAGTCTCGATGTGAGTTCAAGGAGATTTTCCGCGGGCTCGCTCATCGACACTCACGTGGATCTCGCTAAAGTGAAAGGAGGCAAAGAGATGGCGGTGTCGCAACTGCCCAAAAAGTCCGATGACATTCAGCTCCACCTGGCTGGTTTCAATGTGTCCAACGATGTGTACACGAAGGCGGACATAACAGTGAAGGGTATGAAGTTCTTCCAGCTTTTTTTCGACGGAAAAAAGACGGATGGGAGAAATCTCGAATTCCTCCCGGCTGTACATGAGGTGGTGGTTAAATATGTGACCGACACTTCGGAGCAAATGCCGATATGGGGCATTTCGTTGTCTTCAGCAAAAGACTCGCTGCTGACGGTGATGAAGGCCGACGACAAACGCTCTTATCAACTGTCTGATGTGCTGCATGCCTGGCGGTTTAATCGAGCGTCCATATCGCCCGATGGCGATTATCTCATCGCCGGCTATTCCACGGTGCAGGAGGATGGCAAGAATGCGGCGAAAACGCTCGTAAAGAACATCTCAACCGGTACTGTAGTCGATCAGCGAACTGGAATATCGTGGATGCCGCGAACCAACAAATATTACTTTGTGAGAGTACTCGATGGAAAACGCTCACTCGTGACTGTCGATCCTCTCACTCATGAGGAACAGACACTGGCAGAGGATCTTCCTGAGGGCGGATTCGTGATTGCTCCGACGGAGGATTATCTGGTGTTCACCACCATGCAGGAAGCGCCGAAAGAAGCAAAAGATGTATATCAGGTGGTTGAACCTGACGACCGGCAGCCAGGATGGAGAAACCGGTCCTCCATCAGTATTTTCGACATCAAGACGGGTATCTCCTCACCGCTTATCTTCAGCAACCATAGTTTCCATCTGAACGACATCTCCGAAGACGGCACTAAATTCCTCGTCAGCAAATCGGCTTCAAGGCTTGAAAAACGGCCGACCACAGTCTCTTCACTTTATCTGATAGACAAAAACACCTATCAGGTCGATACTCTCTTTACCGACGACGGTTTCTTCAGTTCCGCGATCTTCTCGCCAGATGCCGGTTCAGTCCTCTTGTCGGGTTCACCCGAAGCGTTCGGCGGTATCGGAAATGTGGTGCCTGAAGGTCGCACGCCGAGCATGATCGACAATCAGCTCTATCTGATGGATGTGGGTACGAAGCGTATCACTCCGCTCACAAAATCTTTCAATCCTTCTGTGCAGAATGCGGTGTGGAGCCGGACTGACGGACTGGTCTATTTTACCGCTGAGGATAAAGACTGCATCAACTTCTTCCGATTGAATCCGAAAGACGGCAAGATTAGCCGTATCCAGGTACCGGAGGAACTGGTCAACCGGTTTAGCCTGGCCGCAAAAACCAACACTCTCGCCTTCTACGGCCAGAGCGCATCGAATTCCGACCGTCTCTATGTCATGGATACGAAGAAGCTGAAGACCACTCTCGTGGAAGATCTGAGCAAAGAGACATTGAAAGATATCCGGCTGGGCGACTGTGTGGCCTGGAACTACCTCAACGACCGTGGCGACACTATCTGCTGCCGCTACTATCTGCCGGCTGACTTCAATCCGGAATGCAAATATCCGATGATTGTCAACTACTATGGAGGATGTTCGCCTACAAGCCGCAACTTTGAGAGCCGATATCCGCATCATGCCTATGCGGCACAGGGATATGTGGTGCTGGTCATCAACCCGAGCGGAGCCACCGGATTCGGACAGGAATTCTCTTCCCGTCATGTCAACACGGCTGGAGAAGGTGTGGCGGAGGATATCATCGGAGCCACGAAGACTTTTTGCAAAGAGCATCAGTTTGTCAACGACAAGAAGATCGGATGTATCGGCGCCAGCTACGGAGGTTTTATGACACAGTATCTGCAGACCAAGACTGACATCTTCGCGGCTGCCATCTCTCATGCCGGTATCAGCGACCACACCAGCTACTGGGGGGAAGGATTCTGGGGATACAGCTACAGCGAGGTGTCCATGGCCAACAGCTACCCGTGGACCGACAAACATCTCTATGTGGACCAGAGTCCGCTCTTCAATGCCGACAAGATCAACACGCCGATTCTCTTCCTTCATGGAACGAAGGATAACAACGTGCCGGTAGGGGAGAGCATACAGATGTTCACAGCACTTAAACTCCTGGGAAAAGATACGGCGATGGTGCTTGTGGAGGACCAGGACCACCACATCATCGACTACACCAAGCGGATCAAATGGCAAAACACCATTTTTGCTTATTTCGCAAAATATCTGAAGGACGACCCTTCCTGGTGGAACAGCATCTACAAACAGCCGAACCTATAAAAAAGCCGGAAGCATTCGCTTCCGACTTTTTTATTCTCACCTTTCCTCTTTATGAAAGAAACTGAAATTCACGCTGCCATAGCTGCGGTGCTCGATAAAATGGGGCTCTTCTGAAAAATTCAGGTTCTTACCGTGCTCGAGTACGAATAATCCGTCTTCGGCAAGCAGCCCTTTCTCAAAAATCAAATTTGGAATTTCCGCGAGGTTGGGTAGGGCATAGGGCGGGTCGGCGAAGATGATGTCGAACGGACCGCCGCCCCTGCCGATAAACTTGAACACGTCGGCATGCAGCGGTTTCCAGTTACGGTCGCCCAACTCTTTCGATATGCGATGAAGATACTGCCAGTGTCTGAAGTCTTTCTCTACACTCACCACTTGGCTGCACCCTCTCGAAAGCAGTTCCAGACTGATGGAACCAGTGCCGGAAAACAAATCCAGTGCTGTCGGACCGCTCTCGAAATCCACATACACATTGCTCAGGATATTAAACAGGTTCTCCTTGGCATAATCAGTGGTCGGACGGGCCTTGAAACTGCTTGGCACATCGAAATGCTTTCCTTTGTATTTCCCGCTAACTACCCGCACTTTAATCTCCGAACTTTAAACGGTTTTCGTCTTCGTTTTCGTTTTAGTCTCTAAACTTTTCACTTTCCACTTTCTCTACACTCTACACTCTACACTATAAACTCTAAACTCTACACTAAAAGCCGCATACCAGCAATGTCTGCAAATCGTATGGGATCATCTTGTTGCCGTGGGTGATGGTCTGACGGAAATCCTCGTTACGGTCAATCATGTCGGCCTTCTTTATGAAATATTGGATCTTGTCGGCCAAAAGCTGACTCATGTCACCGTCCGACACAATCTCCAGACCGTCTTCCAGAGCATCGAAACCAAACTGTTCCCAAAGGTTCAGAATGTAATACTGACAGTCGTTCACGCCGTTCACACGATAGTTGTTGACGAACAGCATCCTGCCTTCATGGAAGCAGTATATCGTCATCTCTTTACCATGCAGATAGACATACATCTTCCTGTTGCCGCTGCCTATGCTCTTGTCGCTGAAAAACTCTACCAGCGTGGAAGCGCTGGCATAAAAACGGGCACGGGGAAAATCATCAATAATCAGCTTGTATATATTCTTGTCCAAACCGAACACGATGGCGATGCCGCTGCGACGGAGCACGTTGTACGACACTCGTATGTTCTCCTGGTCGGGAAACACGAATCGGAACACCTCATCGATACTCTCACGGTTGAAGTCCACGGCTGGGATGGTGGTGAAAGAAGGGGTGGTCACCAGCACGTTCACCCTCTGATACTGCTCCTTCAGCAGGGACTCTGTGGTGAGTGCCTCTTTCAGATTGGCTGCCAGCGAAATCACCGGACGAGGTTTCACCGCCTTATAGGTGTAAGCGGGTGTCTCTGTCGGGGAATAGACACAAAAAGAAAGTCCATCCGAACTGATACGGATGGACAAACTTTTATTCTTAATGGATGTTGTGTTGTCCAAAATAAGTAGGTTTTATTAGTTGTTCCAGTTACCGGCCATTTTGTTACTTGCGTCGAACAGGTCACCCATTCGCAGACCAATCCAGTCTTCCTTGTCGTGGTCAACAGAGTCAACATTTGCCCACAAGCCCTGCTGCTGACGGCCAAGACCAACCAACTCGCTTCTGTAGTTGTCAACACGTTTCTGCTCCAGACCATCCAGATAGTCGTCAAGGCTGGCGCGGAACTCAACAAGTGTGGTCACGTCGCCTGACTTCAGGTCAAGCACATCGTTCTTTCTCAAAGAAATAGTAGCGCCTTTCTTTCCTACAGGCACCAGTTTCAGAGAGTCTGCATGTTCAGGACTCAGACCGATCATGTCGGCCACGGCATCCCAAACAGTGTCCATCTTGATAATGCCTCTTGTTACTGCACGCTCCTGAATCATACGCTTGATCTCATCCTCTGTGTAGTTGCCTTCAGATGCAATCTCCTTACCCAGCTTGTCATACTCGTCGTCGGTAAGCTCACGGTCTGGGTTGGTGGCCTTGATGGAACGCTCGTTCTTCACGAAGTCAATCAGTGAATCGAGGTCACCGCAATAGTGCTTGTAAACGCGGCGGTAGTTGTCCTCTGCGTCGCGCACTTGTTTCAGACGGACCTTTACGGCGTCTTCTCTTTCTGTAACCAGGTTCTCAAAACGAATGTCACTGTAGATGCTCCAGAAGCAAACAGCGAACATCAGCACTGTAAAGCATGCCAGTGCAATGACGATAAATTTTTTGCTCATGATATTTATTTGGTTTTTATTTTGTAAATTCGCAATTAGTTTCGTTTTTAGTGTGGAATCCACACAATTATTTGCAAAAATAATGAAAAGAAATTAAATTGTATGTCAACTTTCCGAATTTTTTTTAAAAAAATATGATTAAATCCGATTTTAAGGCTGATTTCCTCCAAAATTTCCATAATCTGCCGACAACTGACCAGATGAAAGCGCTCGACTCGATGACGGACTTCATTTTCGACAACGAGACCAATTCTGTCTTCCTGCTTAAAGGGTTCGCTGGCACAGGAAAGACTTCCATGCTCGCTGCCATGGTGAGGACGATGGAGAGGGCTGGCATGCTCTGTGTGTTACTGGCGCCTACAGGAAGGGCGGCAAAAGTGTTCTCGCATTATGCCGGACATCCTGCTTACACCATACATAAGATGATTTACCGACAGCGCACACTCGATATAAATCCTTCCTTCTCCTTAGGATTCAACGCGATGAAAAATGTGATGTTCATCGTCGATGAGGCTTCAATGATCAGCGATGTGCCGAGTGAGATGCGGATGCGCGAGTCCCTCCTTGAGTCGCTGCTCCATTTCGTCTATGGCAACGACCGCGGATGTCGCCTCATGCTGCTGGGAGATACGGCTCAGCTGCCGCCGGTGGGGGAGGCGGACAGCCCGGCATTGCGACGGACGGTGTTGGAACGTTATGGCATGAAGGTGGCAGCGGCCAGCCTCACCACGGTGGTGCGTCAGGATGAGCAGACGGGCATCTTGTGGAACGCCACGCGCATCAGGACCGTCATTTCGCGAGAGCTATTCGGCGAACTGCCTAAAATCCGGTTCTCACAGTTTGCCGATGTGGTCAATATTCCAGGCGACCAGCTGATTGAGACACTATCCGACTGCTACCGCGACTATGGGCTGGAGGAGACAATGGTGGTCTGCAGAAGCAACAAACGGGCAAATATATATAATAATGGCATTCGTGGCCAAATCCTCTGGAGGGAAAGCGAACTGGAGACGGGCGACCTCGTGATGGTGGCGAAAAACAACTATTTCTGGGTGGAAAAGGCGCGTAAGGATACAGGCATACCGGCACCGGAGGATGACAGCGGTATGGAGTTTATTGCCAATGGCGACATTGCTGTGGTGCAGCGCGTACGCAACATCCGCGAGCTGTTCGGATTCAAGTTTGCCGACTGCACGCTCCTCTTTCCCGACTACGACGACGAACTGGACGCCACTGTCCTGCTCGATACGCTACAGGCGGAGGCTCCTGCGCTCACTCCTCAGCAGAACGAGCAATTGTTCAACAAAGTCATGGAGGATTATATGGACATACCTCTGAAACAGGAGCGGCTGAAAAAGATGCGGCAGGATCCTTTCTACAACGCGCTACAACTGAAATATGCATATGCCGTCACCTGTCATAAGGCACAGGGCGGACAGTGGACCAACATCTTCATCGACCAGGGCTATCTCCCGGAGGACACGTCAGTAATAGACTATTGCAGATGGCTTTATACCGCCATGACGCGTGCTACCACACACCTCTACCTCGTCAACTGGAAAGAATCACAGTCAGAATGAAAATATTTTCTTTTTTTGTTTCGATTCTGATTTTTTTGCCTTATATTTGCCTCGTCAAAACAAACTTTTGCCATGTTATTCGGATTTGGAACAAAAAAACTGCAGGTCAGCCTGGAGAAACCGGGAACACTGCACCATCACATCTCAGATGATGAAAAATACAACGTATCGGAACTGACAATAGAAGGTGAACTCAACGGAACGGACTTGTTGTTGCTGCGCGACATGGCGGGCTACAGCATGACTCACGGAGGCTCAAAAGGGTGTCTCAAACGGCTTGACTTGAAAAACGCAAGGTTCGTGACAGGAGGCGAAGGATATGCGCGCAACGCTCAGGGCATGTGCTTCATCACTGAGGACGATGTCATTCCTGTCCGGGCTTTCCGGAAGTGTGAGAATCTCCATGTGGTCATTCTGCCGGACAATGTGAAACGTATCGAGCCACATGCGTTTGAGCGCTGCTCTCATCTTTCATCTGTCTCTATCCCCGAGGGACTGGAGACTATCGGTTTCAGAGCCTTCCGTAAGTGCTTGGAACTGAAGACCATCACATTCCCTTCCACCCTCACCGGTATCGACAAAGAGGCGTTCTCCGACGACGTAAGGCTTAAGAAGATGTGTATCAATTCATCAACTCCACCGGAAATACATATCAGCTCCTTCTACGACGTACCAGTATTCGAAGTCAGATTCTATGTGCCGGAGGAGGCCATCACAACCTACAAGAAAAATCCGGCCTGGAAAAAATTCCGCAACATCAAAGGGTTATAAATATAAAAAAGGTGCACTTCAATGATGAAGATGCACCTTTTTTAATGATATCCTCTCTCACCTCTCACCTCTCCGCTTTTCAAACAACCATCTCCACCACCTTGTTCACGGCGTCTTGCAGGCCGTCAGGATTCTTTCCGCCTGCAGTGGCGAAATGTGGCTGGCCACCGCCACCACCCTGAATCAGACGGGCAGCCTCACGTACTACGGCTCCGGCATTCTTGCCTGCTGCCACCAGGTCGTCCGACAACGAAACAGTCAGCATCGGCTTGTTGTCGTAAACAGTACCAAGAACTACCACAAGATGGTCGGCAAACTGGGCGCGCAGTTGGAAGGCGATGTCCTTTGCGCTTTGGGCGTCAATCGGGAACACACCTGAGATCACTCTCACTCCGTTGCTTACAACGCTCCTTTCAACCAGGCTTTTCTTCAGTTCCTGTGCTTTCTGAGCTTTGAAATCTTCAACAGTCTTCTTTAAATCGGAGTTTTCTTCGATATAACGTTTCACGGTGCTTACCAGATCCTGGGCATTATTGAAGAAACTGCGAATCTCAGTCATCGTGTCCTGAAGTTTGTCAAGCATCTCCTCAACAGCCTTGCCGGTGATGGCTTCGATTCTCCTGACACCGGCGGCGATGGAACTTTCTGAGACGATGCGTACCATTCCAATCTGACCCGTGTGCTTTACGTGGCAACCACCGCAGAACTCAACACTTGTGCCGAACTGGATGACACGAACCTTGTCACCGTATTTCTCACCGAACAGCGCGATGGCACCGAGTTTTTTTGCCTCCTCAATCGGCAGGTCGCGGTATTCTTGCAGAGGCAGGTTTTTGCGGATTTTCTCATTCACGATATGCTCCACTTCGCGCAGTTGCTCTGGAGTGACTTTCTCGAAGTGGGAGAAGTCAAAGCGCAGATAGTCGGCTGTCACAAGCGAACCTTTCTGCTCCACATGGGTGCCCAGCACACTTCTCAACGCCTCGTCGAGCAGGTGCGTACAGGAGTGGTTGGCTTCGATGGCACGACGCTTGTCCACATCCACACAGGCCATGAACTCTGTCTCCGGATGCTCCGGCAGCTTATCGACAATATGGATTGACAGGTTGTTTTCAGTCTTGGTGTCGAGCACGTTGATTGTCTCATTCTCGCTCACCAGCACTCCTTGGTCACCAATCTCACCACCCATCTCGGCATAGAACGGTGTAGTGTCGAGCACCACCTCGTAGCATTTGCCTTTCTTCTGCTTCACTTCCCTGTATTTCAGGATATTGCAAGTGTATTCTGTGTAGTCGTAGCCAACAAACTGACTTTCGCCTTCTTTCAGCACCACCCAGTCGCCGGTCTCCACCTGGGCGGCATTGCGGGCACGGGCTTTCTGTTTCTGCATCTCCACGTCGAAGCCAGCCTCGTCCACGGTCATGCCGTTCTCACGGCAAATCAGCTCTGTCAGGTCGAGCGGGAATCCGAAGGTGTCGAACAGCGTGAATGCCTTGTCGCCTGAAATCTCGGTGTTGCCGGCTTGTTTCGTGTCGTCAATTACCTTGCTGAGCAGCTTGATACCGTTCTCCAGTGTGCGCAGGAAAGAGTCTTCCTCTTCCTTCATCACCTTCATCACCAGCTCTTTCTGTGCCGGCAACTCAGGGAAGGCATCACCCATCTCCCGGATGAGGGTAGGGACAAGCTTATAGATGAAAGCTTGCTTCTGGCCGAGGAAAGTGTAGCCGTAGCGAACGGCACGGCGCAGGATGCGGCGGATTACATAGCCGGCTTTCGCATTACTTGGCAGCTGGCCGTCGGCAATGGAGAAGGCGATGGCACGCAGGTGGTCGGCCACCACGCGCATGGCGATGTCGGTCTTCTCGTCTTCACCGTAAACCTTACCGGTCATGTCACCCAGCACCTTGATAATCGGCTGGAACACGTCGGTGTCGTAGTTCGACTGCTTTCCCTGAAGCGCGCGCACCAGACGCTCAAAACCCATTCCTGTGTCAATCACGTTCATCGCCAGCTTTTCAAGACTGCCGTCGGCTTTGCGGTTGAACTGCATAAACACCAGGTTCCAGATCTCAATCACCAGAGGATGGTCTTTGTTCACAAGCTCGCGGCCACTCACCTTGGCTTTCTCGCTCTCGTCGCGGGAGTCAAGATGGATCTCCGAGCATGGACCGCATGGACCTGTGTCGCCCATCTCCCAGAAGTTGTCGTGCTTGTTGCCGTTGATGATATGGTCGGCAGGAACGTGTTTCAGCCAGAAACGCTCAGCCTCATCGTCGCGCTCGATACCTTCCTCCGGAGATCCTTCAAACACGGTCACATAGAGGTCTTTTGGGTCGAGTTTCAGCACGTCCACCAGATACTCCCAGGCCATGTCGATGGCGCCTTCTTTGAAGTAGTCGCCGAACGACCAGTTGCCGAGCATCTCGAACATTGTGTGGTGGTAGGTGTCATGACCCACTTCCTCCAGGTCGTTGTGCTTACCGCTCACGCGCAGACATTTCTGGGTGTCGGCACGGCGGCGTGGCTCCGGAGAACGGGTGCCGAGTATGATGTCTTTCCACTGGTTCATACCTGCATTGGTGAACATCAGGGTTGGGTCGTCTTTAATCACCATCGGAGCCGAAGGAACGATGGTATGACCTTTGCTTTCAAAATAACTCTTGAAAGACTCGCGGATTTCTTTTGCTGTCATCTGGGTAAAATCTGTATTGCTTTTTTTGATTTTTAATCTTTTGAACGGGGATTTTTAGAAGTTCCCTCAAATATTTTGCAAAGTTAAGCAATTTTCGCCGGATTTCTTACGTTTTAAAGAAAAAATCGTTTATGCTCTCCATTTTGATTCCCACATACAAGGATGACTGCTCCCAACTGGTAAACGACCTGCATCAGTTGGCTGATCATGAGAATGTGCCGGCAGAAATCCTTGTGGGTGTTGACGGCTCTGACGATGAGATTTTGATAAACCGATTCCGTGAGCTGGAAGCGCTGCCGTCGGTTCGCCTTTTTCTTGATGAACCGAAACGGGGTAAAGCTGTATTGCTCAATATGATGGCAGAAAAGGCTTCGGGCGATAAACTCCTCTTCGTCGATGCCGATGCGGCGGTGTCCGCTGACTTCTCGCTTTCTGCCTATGTGGAGGCGGCGGAAAAAGCAGAGGTGGTATGCGGAGGACTCCGACATCCGGAGGTCAACCCATGTCCGGAGGCATCGCTCCGTTATAAATATGAGCGCAAGGCGGACATGAAGAGAAGTGCTGCTGACAGAAACAAAGAACCTTACAACCGTCTCTCCACATTCAGCCTCCTGGTAAGCAAAGACACATTCCTCTCCATCGGTTTCGACCCCTCTTGCACAGATTACGGATATGAGGACACCCTCTTCGGAGCAGAATTGGAGAAACGGGGCATATCTATCCTGCATATCGGCAACAACCTCATCCACATGGGGTTGGAACAAAATGAGGTCTTCCTCAAGAAGACGGAGACGGCATTGGAAACTCTCCGCCGGCTGGCTCCTCGGTTGCAGCATCACAGTGAGCTTCTCGCCACTGCGGCCCGTCTCGGCAAATGGCGTCTTACGGCTCTGTTCAAGGGTATCTACAAACTTTTCAGGCCTCTTGTACGGCGCAACCTCCTCAGTTCCCGTCCGTCTCTCTTTCTCTTCAACATCTACAAACTCGGCTACTATCTTTCATCAACTATATCCCCTCATCCGCATGGTCACCCCGCAGGGGGCTCCCTCCCTATGGGGGAGGGCGGGGGGAGAGGCTCCTCCATCGACATCCTCATCTCCACTATCGACGAAGGGATTCTGAATGTTCCTAATGTACTGCTCCGCCCGACCGAAGGCGTCCGTTATGTCGTCTCCATGGAATACACCAAAGAAAGTATTCTTAAAGTGATTCCGCCTGCGTTGCTTGAGCGCGACGACGTGACACTGCTAAGGCTGGAGGGTAGGGGACTGTCGCGCAACCGTAACAATGCGCTCGACCATACCACTGCCGACATCCTCATCATTGCCGACGACGACGAGGAACTCTCTCTGGAAGCGCTCGAGCAGGTGAGGAAAGTCTATCACGACCACCCTGAAGTGGATATCGCCCTCTTCCGTCTCAACGACTTAGAGGGACAGCCGTTCAAAGAATATCCGTCGGACGAACAGCAGTCTTACGAAGATGCGGTCGATGACGGCTATTATGTGGCGTCGCTTGAGATCACTATGCGTGGCAAGGTGGCTCAGTCAGGACTCCGTTTTAATGAGCATTTTGGACTGGGAAGCGGTTACCTCACCAGTGGTGAGGAGGACATTTTCATCCATGACGCGCGCAGGCAGGGGCTGAACGTCACGCTTTTTCCTCATGTGATCGCCCGGACCATCGCCGTCACCACCGGCGACCGGTTCCTTACCGACCCGGGAGTACAACGGGCCAAAGGTGCGGTCTTCGCCTACTGCTACGGCAAACCGTCAGCACTCTGGAGAATCACCAAAGAAGCACTCCATCATTTCGTCTTTAACCACCGCAATCCTATTCCGCTCTTTATCCACATGTTCCAGGGTCTCCGTACTGTTTAGGTTTCCTGCGAAACCTAATGAAGTAAGAAGTAAGAAGTAAGAGGTAAGAGTTTTGGTTAACCCCCTTACGGTCGGATATGACACTGGCGCTGGGAACGTGGACGCCTCGTCCGCTGAAATAATGTGTTTACACCTATTGAAGTAAGAAGTAAGAGGTTACCATGTGGTTAGCGTAGGACGCGGGGAGACGGGGCATGCCCACGTCTCTACAAGTTGACAGGCTACGGTACTACATCAAACCCCTACTAAACTACTAAACCTTTAAACTACTAAACTATTAAACTACTAAACTAAAAATCTATGACAAAATACTACCTTTCTATTCTGTGCTTACTTCTGTCTGTAGCATCTTTTGCGGCGGGATTTGTAGGTTCCGCACCTGAGGCAGGTAGCAGTTACTACCTTTACAATGTGTATCAGGCGAAGTTCCTTTCCTATGGCAACACATGGGGCACACAGGTGTCGCTTGACAATAACCAGCCGCTGCTCTGCACACTGGATCAAAGCGGAACAGCCTACCGTATCAACACCCACTACAGCCTCGAGACGAATGCCTACAAGGCCGGAGTGACCAACTATATGATTTATGCTGAGGGGCTTCCGTATGTGAATGCCCGTTGGGGCGATTCCGACACCAACTACAACGACCGTGATGCCACACTATTCACTGTCACCCAGGCTGATGAGGGTTATTACATCTCCTGTACTGACGGTGCGCTGATGTTCGGCAGTGGTACGGCTTGTGTGGTTGGTAATCTTTCCGAAAGCTTCAATGCCGACAAGTCGCTCTGGCGTTTCGTCACTGAGGAGGAATATGCGCGGATGCAGGCAAAAAAGACCTTTACCGTGGCGGCGATGAACGTGGACGGCATGCCGGTGAGCATCAAAGTGGCAGGAGTCTATACTGTCAATCTTAATGCGGATGGCAAGGAAGCGGCGGGAGCCACAGCCATCGGACAGAAACTCGTTGGCATGGGCTTCGATGTCATCGGAGTGAGTGAGGACTTCAACTATAACGATGAGATCATGGCGCAGATTGGCAGTGTCTATTCACAGGGAACACACCGGGGAAAAATTGACGGAGGACTTGATGTGTTAGCCAAATATTTGGCGCAGCAGACCCTCTTCGACACCGACGGCCTCAACCTCTTCTGGAAGACCAAAGGCGTGAGTGCCACAGGTGAGTCGTGGACTGCTTGGAACGAACATAATGGTTACACCGACCATGAGGCGGACGGACTCATCAACAAAGGTTACCGCTATTACCTCATCACCCTCGCTGACGGTACTCAGTTCGACCTTTATATCACCCACATGGAGGCGGGATCCGACGAGGGCGACATAAGTGCCCGTGCCACCCAGCTCACACAACTGGCGAATGCCATCCTCGCATCCAACACTTCCCGGCCGGTTATCTTTATGGGCGACACCAACTGCCGTTACACACGCGACCAGCTCAAGAGCCTCTTCATCGACCGCATCAACGCCGACTCACGGTTCACCATCAAAGACCCATGGGTGGAGTATGCGTGGCAGGGAATCACACCTACCGGCTCCAATGCAATTATGGCTTCTCAGTACGGCTATCGCCGTGGTGAGGTGGTTGACAAAGTCTTTTATATCAACAACACCCGTTCAAACATTCGTCTTCAGGCGGAGTCCTACCGTCAGGACCTTGCGTTTGTGGACGACAGTGGGGAACCGCTTGCCGACCACTGGCCATGTGTCGTGACCTTCAGTTACCACGACTACGACCCGCTCATCGACGATGTGGCGGACATGGGCACCATCGAGAATGTATATCTGCGCAATTGTGCCACCGGCTTCTTCCTTAAGGAAGGAGGATGGTGGGGCACTCATGCCGTGCAGGGTGATTATGGTTGTAAACTTACGTTTACTCAATTGCCGTCGGGCAAGTACGTGTTGCAGAGCCCGATGGGCTATGTCAGTCAGGACGACCCTTATATGGATGCCGCAACTCCCTCTCAGTGGACGCTCATCGAGCAGGACGGCTCCTACCGTTTGACTTATGACAGCAATGGCACAGCAAAAGCATTGACCGCCAATGACCCTGCCACCTTCCCGTTCGGACCGAACCGCAGGTATGTCACTTGTGCTGCCTTCAATCCTGATGACACCTACCAGCAGTGGGAGATGCTCACCACCGACGACCTGCTGGCGGAGATGGCGGATGCCACAGGGGATTATAACGCCACTTTCCTTCTGTCGGGTGCGAACTTCGACCGCAACGACCCCGCCACCAACATATCATCAGCTGGCGGGGCTTGGGACTGCGACATCACATCAGATGCATCCAAGATGACATACAACCTATGTGATGGACGGGGTGAATGGGAACGGGGCAATTTCGTGGCGGAGGTGTTCAACCAGTCGTATAGCGATATCACCACCTATGCCACCACTTGGGAAATCAGCCAGACACTAACGGACGTTCCCGACGGCTCCTATACGGTCAGTTGTCAGGCTTTCTACCGCGATGGAGAGATTAATCAGAACAACCCGGGCACGATTCATTCTTATCTCTATGCACGTACCAGCGGCAACACAGAGGTAAATAAACCAGTGCAGTCCATCTACAGCGCAAAATGTACGGAAGCACTCTCTGGCACGAATGACGCCAGTGGTTATTACATCCCCAATTCCATGTACGACGCGTCGCAGTTCTTCAGCAACGGCTACTATGCGGATAACTCCGTGGATATCGACGTGACGGGTAACACCCTCACTGTGGCTATCGGCAAACCGGATGTCACCAAATCTACCAGCGGGTGGACCTGCTTCGACAATTTCCAGCTCATCTACCACGGCGCTGCTATCATCGGCGATGTCAACCGCGACGGCTCCATCACCATTGCCGATGTTACTGCTCTCGTTGACATCATCCTCGGTAAAGACTCCGCCAAACCTTATCTCTACAACCATATAGCCGCCGATGTGAATACCGACAGCACCATCACTATCGCCGATGTCACCGCCCTGGTGGATGTTATTCTTGGAAAAAGCAATTAAGTATGGACTTTACAGCCCACTATCTGTCGCCTCTTGGCGACATTACACTGGCTTCCGACGGTACAGCGCTCGTCGGACTTTGGTTTGATGGCCAGCAACATTTCGGCAGCACGCTCTGCGACGACCACGTGGAATCTCCCGACTTACCCATATTCGTTGAGACAAGGCGTTGGCTCGATACCTATTTCAGTGGTGTGGAACCTGATTTCACACCGCCTCTTTCCTTGCGTGGCACCGACTTTCAGCAGGAGGTGTGGCACATGCTGCTCTCCATTCCTTATGGGCAGACATTGACCTATGTAGCTATCGCGCGCTCCATCTCCGCCCAGCGATCCGGTCGCCCGATGGCAGCCCAGGCAGTAGGAGGAGCGGTGGGACATAATCCCATCTCTCTTATCATTCCCTGCCACCGTGTCGTCGGAAGCAACGGTTCCCTCACCGGCTATGCCGCCGGCCTCCACCGCAAAGCACACCTCCTCCAAATGGAGCAGCTCAGCACAGCCTTTTTGCGTAGTTGAAAAAAAATGAATTGTGACGTAAAATACTTCCTTTCGTTCTTTGTCATTCACCTGCTTTTTTGTATCTTTGCAGTCCAAAATTTTTTGGAGAAAAACACTTATAAAAAAATGTATTATGAAAAAAGAATTTGAGAAATTTATTTTACCTATCGAGTCTGTTGCTCATGCGGGGTGTGGTTTTTTTGTGGGAGATCTGTTTGTGACTGCGGGCCATGTCGTAGTAAACAACGAGTTACCGTTAACCATCTATTTTGAGGGGAAAAGTATCAAGCTCGACAAGTCGAACTTGCTTTTTGCTCAGTATGCCGACAACGAGGCCAATCCGGAGGCCAACGTTGATTGTGCCGTGTTCAGAATCGAAGGAGTCAACAGTCCTCTGAAACTGGCCGATTATCGTCCGAAACCAGGTGAGTCTTATACTTGCTATGCCTTCAACGACGAGGTGATTAAGAACAATCAGCCAGGTGTACCTGCCATCTTCGCCTCATTCGACCAAATCGTTCCGATATCCACATCGGTCAGCGTGCTTGACAAAGCCGAAGGCAAATTTTTCGGCTGCGAGTCTGTTGAGATATTACAGCGAGGCAACAGCGGAGCCCCTCTGATAGCTGACGACGGCACTGTCGTCGGCATCCTCCACGGTGGCGTACCTGATAGCCCTCAATGCGTATTCCAATATGCCGACATCATCAACTCCCTCATCTAGAATCCCTCCCATCACCTATCGGGCAGGTTTGAACCTGCCCGATAAAACAATGTGCTTACACCGCTAAAAAAGTTTCAAAAGTTTCAATGGTTAGACGTTGTACTGTAGCCCATCTGCTGTAGGGGCTTACTTTATGTATGCCCGGTCAGAGGTTTAAAAGTTTCAGTGGTTTCAAAACCGTCAACTGTCATCCGTCAACTGTCAACCGTCATCCGTCAACTGTCATCCGTCAACTGTCAACCGTCAACTGTCAACTGTCAACCGTCAACTGTCAACTGTCAACCCTAAACTGTCAACCCTAAACTGTCAACCGTCAACTGTCAACTGTCATCCGTCAACTGTCATCCGTCAACCGTCATCCGTCAACTGTCAACCCTAAACTGTCAACTGTCAACC
>FLNY01004313.1_pt1 | contig 26798 bp, 18 predicted proteins | sample 1140381 | NCBI WGS metagenome assembly FLNY01 (sample SAMEA3878172, study PRJEB12797) | bioreactor metagenome | biome: Moose rumen | place: Sweden | collected 2011-10
CAGGGTTACGTTCGCCCCATTATCCAGATAGCCAATGATATCTTCCGTCTCTTGTTTCCTGTCGCAAAAATAGGGTTCAGGAGTGTGTGGAATTAAATAAAAAGGGTTCATTGTTCTTGCTGTTTCTCCAAAGGTAGGAATTATTTTTCATTTCGCAAAATGCGAAACGCACTTTGCGAAATCAAAATCCAATCTTTCCTTCGGCCGGGGCCCTTGGGCTACGCCCCCAGGGGGCGGTGAAGCAGGGCGACGGCCCAGCATTCGCATCCTTCCCCGCGCCCGACGAAGCCCAGCCGTTCCGTGGTGGTGGCCTTCACGCTCACCTGGCTTTTCTCTATGTCCATGACGGACGCCACGACATCCCTCATGCGGGGCACCAGCGCGCCGATTTTGGGGGCCTGGAGGGCTATGGTGACATCCACGTTGGAAACTTCCCAGCCCCTGGCACGCACCTTTTCCATGACTGTGCGCAGCAGATCCTTGCTGTCCGCCCCCTTCCAGGCATCGTCGGTGTCGGGGAAAAGCTTGCCTATGTCCCCCAGGGCGACGGCGCCGAGCAGGGCGTCGCAGAGCGCATGCAGGGCGACGTCGCCGTCGGAATGGGCCACGAAACCGCAGTCGGAGGGCACCTGCACGCCGCAGAGCCACATGGGCAGGCCGGCCTGCAGCCGGTGCACGTCGTATCCTTGTCCTATTCTGAAATCCATTTCCAGCAAAATTAGCAAAATTTCACTACATTTGTAAGATAACAAAAGCACACACCATGGCACTTTTCAATTTTTACGGCACCGGTTCGCACAAGACCTTCGACCACAAGCCCATATACTACGATCCCGAAAAGGAAAAGCGCCGCCAGTACTTCGGCGACGTGGACGGCACCAACCGCAAGGAGGGCTACATTCCCGGCAGCCGCATCCACGGCGCATTCCACAAAAGCGGGAACGGGAAGCAGGCCCGCAGCCCCATGAAGACAGTGCAGACCATACTCACGGTCATCACCGTCGTGCTGGTGATCGCCGTCCTCTACTTCTTCATACAGATTTACCCCTACTTGTTCACCAGATAATGGGTAAGCTGAAAGTCCTTCCGGCCCGGATTTCCAACATGATAGCCGCGGGAGAGGTGGTGCAGCGCCCCGCTTCCGTGGTGAAGGAGCTCATGGAAAACGCCGTGGACGCCGGGGCGACGGACGTGAAGGTGGTGGTTTCCGACGCCGGCCGCACGCTCATCCAGGTCATAGACAACGGCAGCGGCATGAGCCCGGCGGATGCGGTGCTGTGCTTCGAGCGCCATGCCACCAGCAAGATTTCGAGCGCCGAAGACCTTTCGGCCATCTCCAGCTACGGCTTCCGCGGGGAGGCGCTGGCCAGCATAGCGGCAGTGGCGGAGGTGACGCTCAAGACCCGCCGGCCGCAGGACGAGACGGGCACCCGGGTGGTCATCGGGGACTACGGCAAGGCGGGCACGTCTTCCGTGGCCGCTCCCGCCGGCAGCAATTTCGAGGTGCGCAACCTCTTCTACAACACCCCGGCGCGCCGGAAGTTCCTCAAGAGCGACAACGTCGAGATGCGCCATATCCTGGACGAATTCACCCGCGTGGCGCTCACCCGTCCCGACATAGGCTTCAGCCTCAGCGCAAACGGGCGCGACATATATCTCCTCCGGCCCGCCAAATCCCTGAAATTCAGGATACTGGATCTTTTGGGAAGCACTGTCGCCGGAGACATAGTCGATCTTTCCGCAGAAACCACGGTAGTGAAACTCAGCGGCTTTGCAGGCAGGCCCGACGCCGCCAGAAAAACTGCGGGCAACCAGTTCTTCTTCGTGAACGGCCGCTACTTCCGCAGCCCCTACCTGCACAAGGCCGTAATGAAGGCGTACGAAGAGTACATCCCGGAAGGGTTCACCCCGAGCTATTTCATCTGGCTGGAGTGCGATCCGCACACGGTGGACGTGAACATCTCCCCCACCAAGAGCGAGGTGAAATTCGAAGAGGACAGCGTAATCTTCCAGATAATATATGCCTGCGTCAAAGAGACGCTGGGCAGGAATTCGTTCGGCGGCGGGATAGACTTCGAAGCGGCCCAGGGAGTGCAGATGCCCTCCATCGGCAGGAATTACGAGGCGGTGCACGGGCCGGTTTCCGCGCCGGCGCCGGCGCTCGACCCCTCCTACGACCCCTTCACCTTCGGCACCCTCAACCCGGACTTCGAAAAAGGCGCACCCGAACCGGAATTCCGCCAGGGCGCCCCGGCACGGGAGGCCATGCTCCGGGACGCCGCCCCGCCCCAGCCCGGACTCTTCACGCTCAAGGGCAAATACATCATCGCCCCGGTGGCCTCGGGGCTCATGGCGGTCAACATCCGCCGCGCCATGGAACGCATCATCTATGAACGCTCGCTGGGCGCGCTCTCGCGGAACGCCCATGTCTCGCAGAGGGCGCTCTTCCCCGTGACGGTGCGCACCGGCGCCGCCGCCAGGCTTCTTTTCGAAGGGCACAGGCAGGAACTGGAAGCGCTCGGGTTCGACATCCAGAGTTTCGGGAGCGACACCGTAGTGGTGAACGCCGTACCGGAAGGGTTCTCGTGCGAGCCGGGCAAAGTGCAGCAGATGATAACGGACATGGAGCTGATACTTTCCGACGACACCGTCTCCCTGGAAGACACGGCGCGGGCGGCGATGGCGGCGAAGTTCGCAACGCTCGGGTCGCTCGGCGCGGACATCCCGGAAGGGGCGGCGCAGGCCCGGCACGTGGTGGACGCCCTCTTCGCCTGCGAGAATCCGGAGCTCACGCCCTCCGGGCACCGCATCATCGGCATAGTCTCCATGGAAGACATAGAAAAACTTTTCAGATAAATGGCACAGCTCGAGTTCAAGGAAAACCGTTTCGGCATCCCGCCCGTAACATTCAACATAATAGTGATCAACGTGATTGTATTTATCGCCACGCTGGTCAACGAGAATTTCATGATTGGCACCTTCGCGATGTTCTACCCCGCGTCCCCCTACTTCCGCTGGTGGCAGCCCGTCACGCACATGTTCATGCACGGCGGCTTCTGGCACATCCTCTTCAACATGTACTCGCTGTTCATCTTCGGAACGGTCGTGGAAAGGGCCATAGGGAGCAGGAAATTCCTGCTGTTCTACTTCCTTTGCGGACTTGGGGCGGCAGCCCTGCATACGGGCGTGCAGGCCATCCAGGCGCAGGTTTTCATCAACCAGATAGTGAACGGCGTGACCAGCGGCGCGGCCTCCTACACCGCCCTCAAGATGACACCTACGCTGGGGGCCTCCGGAGCGGTTTACGGCGTGCTCCTGGGCTACGCCATGCTCTACCCCGACAGCAAGCTTACGCTGCTTTTCCCGCCCGTCACCCTCTCGGCCAAGTGGATGGTGCTCATATTCCTGGGCATCGAGCTCATTACGGGAGTGACCGGCACCGCGGACGGGGTGGCCCATTTCGCACATCTGGGCGGCGCCCTCATAGGCTGGCTGCTCATACTCATCTGGCGCAGGAGGGGCACTCTTTTCAAGCGGGAACTCTGGTGGTGATGGAACTCAAGGCGATAATATCCGAAGCCCTGGCCGTCCTGAAGAACGGAGGGCTCATACTTTACCCTACCGACACCGTGTGGGGCATAGGCTGCGACGCCACCAACGAGGAGGCGGTGCGGAAAGTGTTCGCCCTCAAACGGCGCCCGGACGCCAAGTCGCTGGTGCTGCTCGCGAGCGACATGGACATGGTGGCGAGGTTCGTCAGGCGCATCCCGTCCATAGCGAACGACCTCGTGGAGGTGAACGACGCCCCAATGACCATCATCTATCCCGATGCCGTGGTGGCCGGGGAGGGGAAAGGAAGCGCCTTCGCTCTGGCCCCGTCCGCCGTGGCGGAAGACGGCAGCGTGGGGATACGCGTCCCGCTCGCCGGAACGGGCGGCGCGGAATTCTGCAAACAGCTCATCTACAAACTTCGCCGGCCGCTGGTAAGCACTTCCGCCAACATTTCCGGGGAGAGCGCCCCGGCACGGTTCAAGGAAATCTCCGGGGAAATCCTGGAAGGGGTGGATTACGCGGTTCCCCCCTGCTTCAGCGCGGAGGGCGGCAGGGTTTGGTTCGACGACACCGCCACCGGCCGGTCGTCGCAGATCATAAAACTCGGCCCCGGGGGCGAAGTTGAGATAATAAGGCCGTAATGGAGATTTTTTATTCGAACGACATCCGGGACGGAGTGCTCCGGCTTGACGCCGAGGAGACCGCGCACTGCTGCAAGGTCCTCCGGCACAGGAGCGGCGACGAGATTTCCGTCATCGACGGCCGCGGCACGCTGTACAGGTGCCGCCTGCTGGATGACGGCGGCGCCACAGACGGGGCGGCACCGTCCCGCAGGCATCCTTCTTCCCGCAGCGGCGAAACCGCCTCGGCTGCCATCACGGGCAGGGAGGAGGACTGGGGCGGACATCCCTACCGACTCACCCTTGCCGTGTGCCCGACGAAGAATCCCGACCGATTCGAATGGATGGCCGAGAAGGTTACGGAGATAGGCGTGGATGTGATTGCACCCGTAATCGGGGAGCGCTCGGAGCGCCGCGTCCTCAAGACGGACCGCCTGCAGCGCATCCTCCTCTCCGCAGCGAAGCAGTCGCTCAAGGGAGCCGTGCCGCAGCTGGACGCTCCGGTGTCCGTAACGGATTTCATAGGCCTCTGCCGGGAGAGGAAGCGGACGGAGGCGGAGCTCAGGATGATTGCATACTGCTCCGACGACGTCCGGCCGAGGGCGGGCGTCATGGAGCGGCTGAAAGAGTTTTTCGCGCAAGAAGCCGCCGGAAAGCCGGAGATAACGGTGCTGATAGGGCCCGAAGGGGATTTCAGCCCCGTGGAGGTGCAGGACGCGATTTCCGCCGGATTCATCCCCGTACACCTCGGTCCCTCCCGTCTCCGCACTGAAACCGCAGCGGTTACGGCGGCGGAAGCGGTATATCTTTCCGTAATATGAAAAACAGACTTGCCATAACTGCCGTGCTGGCTTTGCTGGCGCTGGGAGGCTGCCGGAACGAAGGATATGTCCAGGTTGCCGGCTATGCGCAGGGCGGAACCTGGAGCGTGAAGTACAAGTCCTCCGGGAAGGCGCCCGCCAGGGTAAAGGCCGGCATTGAGGCCATACTGGAGGATATCGACACCACGCTCAGCGGCTACAACAGGAAGTCGCTGCTCTCCCGCCTGAACGACGGCGACACCATACGCCCGACGCCCATGCTCATAGAGCTTTACGACAGGAGCCGGGCCTTCTGGGAAGAGACCGGAGGGGCCCTGGACGTGGCCGCCGGACCCCTGTTCGACATCTGGGGTTTCGGCTTCAGGAACGATTCGCTGCCCGCCCCTGAAAAGGTGCGCAAGGCCCTGGAAGCCAGCGGGATGGGCAGGCTGGTGCCGAAGATGGAGGATGCGCTGGATTCTGCGGGGAGGCTGCATGGTTCGTGGCTGCGCTGGGTGGTGACCGACGCCCCCTCCGGCACCCCCTCCGACGCCGGGGCGCTTCCGCAGCTGAACTTCAATGCGGTGGCTCAGGGCTTCAGCGCCGACACCGTCGCAAGGTATCTCAAATCGCTGGGAATCACGGACATGCTTGTGGATATCGGGGAAATCTGGTGCAGCGGGGAAAATCCTTCCGGGAAGCCCTGGAGCATAGGCATCGACCGCCCGACCGACGGGAACGACACCCCGGGCGCCGACCTGGACGGCATCTGGCTGTCCTCCCCGCAGCGGCAGGAGGCCGCTCCCGCACTGCCGGAGCTCCCGGGACAGGGGATAGTGACCAGCGGAAATTACCGCAAATTCTACATCAGGGACGGCCGCAAATACGCCCATACCGTCGATCCGCGCAGCGGATACCCGGTGAGCCACGGCCTGCTCAGCGCCACGGTAGTGGCCCCCACGGCGGAGGCCGCCGACGCATACGCCACCTACTGCATGGTGATAGGGCTGGAGGAGGCCCGCAGCTTCATCGAAAGCCGGTACGACCTGGAAGGCTTCCTTGTCTTCAGCACCCCGGACGGCGGCATGGAGGAATGGCACAGCAAAGGATTCAAAATGGCACAGGAATGAAATACAAATGCATCTTCATCGCCGCGGCGCTCATGCTTGCAGCCGCGTGCAAACCCCAGGTGAACGACGAACTCTGGCTGAACGCGGACATCCCAATGGACGGCGCCCCCGCCTACGAGTACCGCATCCTGGACCACTGGGACAACCTGGACGACACGGTGGAGAGGGGATATGCGGGGAAGTCCCTCTGGGGGTGGACGTCGGAGGAACTGCCGGCCGCGCGCATAGACATGTACGCCCGCCTGAACGGCAAGCTGGGCATCAACGGGATAGTGCTCAACAATGTGAACGCCGCCCCGCAGATTCTGACGGAGCCCTTCCTGAAACGCTGCTCGGAAATCGCGGAGATTCTCCGCCGCCAAGGCATAAAGACTTATCTTTCAATTAATTTCGCATCTCCGATGGCCCTCGGGGAGCTTCCCACGGCCGACCCGCTGGATCCGGCCGTGCGGCAGTGGTGGAAGGACAAGGCGGCCCTGATTTACTCGCTGATCCCGGACTTCGGGGGATTCCTCGTGAAGGCCAGCAGCGAGGGGCAGCCGGGCCCCGGCGATTTCGGACGCAGCCACTCCGAAGGCGCGAACATGCTGGCGGAAGCGCTGCAGCCCCACGGCGGCATCGTGATGTGGCGCGCGTTCGTGTACAGCGCCACGAGTCCGGACCGCGCCATGCAGGCCGCGGAGGAATTCGCCCCGCTGGACGGGCAGTTCGCATCCAACGTGGTGCTTCAGATAAAGAACGGGCCCGTGGATTTCCAGCCGCGCGAGCCCTTCAGCCCGCTTTTCGGCCTGCTGCATGCTACCGCCATGGCGCCGGAGCTGCAGATAACCCAGGAATATCTTGGCCAGAGCCGCAATTTCGTGTTCCTCGCCCCCATGTGGGAGGAATTCTTCGGAAGCGACACCTACCGCGACGGCAAGGGGTCCACGGTGGCTTCCGTCACCACCGCGGGCCACTCCCTCATCGCCGGGGTGGCCAATACGGGACAGGACCCAGACTGGTGCGGAAGCGTGGCGGCGCAGGCCAACTGGTACGCCTTCGGGCGCCTCGCCTGGGATCCCACCCTCAGCTCTGAACAAATCGCGGAGGAATGGCTGCGCATCACCTTCCCCAAACCGCGCCTCATGGGCAGGAAACGTTTCACCCGGGAATTCATCGCTCCCATGGTGAAGATGATGGTGGGCTCGCACGAGACTTGCGTCGATTTCATGATGCCGCTCGGCCTTCACCACCTGTTCGCGGCCGGCCAGCACTACGGGCCCGACCCCGAATATGCCTCCACGCCCATGCCCCGTCCGGACTGGATTCCCGCCTACTACCACAAGGCCGGCCCCGACGGCATAGGCTTCGACCGCACCCCCACCGGAAGCAACGGAGTGTGCCAGTACAACGAGCCTCTCCGTTCCCTGTACGCCGGGCCGGACTGCCCGGAAAAACTGCTGCTCTGGTTCCACCACGTACCCTGGACTTACACCATGAAATCGGGGAAAACCCTGTGGGAGGAACTGCAGGCCCATTATAACCTTGGCGTGCAGAAGAGCGAAGCCTACCGGGAGCTCTGGGAGGGCATGAGGCCATATGTGGATGCAGGGCGCCATGCGGACATAGAAAAAAGTCTCGCCACCCAGGTTCATGACGCCGAATGGTGGCGGGACGTTTGTCTCGGGTATTTCGGGAGGTTCGCGAACCAGCCCTCCTCAGGAATTTGAAGCCGGGCCTCAGTCCTTACCCTCGATGGTCACGATGGTGCCGTCGGGGTTGTAGCGGAGTTCGCACACCTTGAGGCTGCGCAGCCATGTGCGGTCGCCGGAAGGCACCGCATCGTGGTGGAAGAGATACCATTTCCCGCCGTACTCCACTATGGAGTGATGGGTGGTCCATCCCACTACGGGGGTGAGTATCACGCCTTTGTAGGTGAAGGGCCCGAAGGGGTTGTCCCCCACGGCATAGCAGAGCAGGTGCGTGTCCCCGGTAGAATAGCTGAAATAGTAACGGCCGCCGTACTTGTGCACCCACGAAGCTTCGAAGAAGCGGTGCGGGTCGTCGGCGGACAGGGGCTTTCCGGCCTCATCTACTATCTGCACCGCCGCCGGCTCCCCGTCGAACTGGGTCATGTCGGCGCTGAGGCGCACCACGCGCGGGCAGAGCGCGGGTTCGCTCCCCTTCGGCAGATACGGCCCCTCGGGGATGATGCGGTTGTCGCGGTAGCGCTGGAGCTGGCCTCCCCACAGGCCGCCGAAGTACATGAGGTACTCCCCTGCGTCTTCCAGGATGCAGTAATCGATTGAATAGCTGCCCCGGACGGGATCGGGAAGGGGCTTGAAAGGCCCGGTCGGGCCGTCCGCCACCGCCACGCCGCAGCGGAACACGTCGGTCTTGTCCTTGGCTGGGAAATACAGGTAGTACCTGCCGTCCTTGCGGGCAATGTCGCAGTCCCAGAGCTGGCGCCCGGCCCACGGGATGTCCTCCAGCGCAAGGGCCACGCCGTGGTCTTTCACCGGGGAGGTCAGGGGATCGGGGCCTTCGAGGGAGAGCACGTGATAGTCGTTCATCTCGAAGTGGCCGCCCCAGTCGTCTTCGGCGGCGCCGGACTCCCGGTCATGCGAGGGATAGATGTAAAGTTTGCCGTCGAACACGTGCACGGAAGGGTCTGCCATGAACACGTCGGAAGGAAGTAAATATCTCTTTTTCATTGTTTTAACTGTTTCTTTGTTCTATTTCCGCGTTGATTTCATCCATTTTCTCGTCGGAGAGTTCGTACTTGCTTATGATGAAGATGGCAAGGCCGAGGAGCAGCGCCGGTATTACGCATACGAGCCAGAGTATGCCCTGCTCGGCCAGCGGAGTCTGCTTCGCGGCTTCCGCATTGAAGCCCACCAGCGCGAGCACGAGGCCGGGCACCACGCCGCCGAGGGCCATTCCGGCCTTGAAGAAGATGCCGGTGAGCGCGTTCACAATGCCGGCGATGCGGCGGCCCGTCTTCCATTCGCCGTAGGCGATGACCTCGGGGACGAGCGCCCACATGTAGCCCGTGGCGGTGATGATGCCGGTGCTCTTCACGAACTGTGCGATGCAGAGCAGCACGAAATTGCCCTTGAGGGCGGGGATGGACACGAACGTGTACATCATGGCCATTCCCACGATGGCGATGCCGAGGAAGAGGTAGAACATGCCCTGCTTGCCTATCTTGCGCTTGATGGCCGGCACGAGCGGCAGGAAGATGAAGGCGGGAATGGTGCCGAGCCACATGAACAGGGTGGTGAGCAGCGGGGTGGCCCCCACGTTGTAGGTCATGAAGTACGAGTCGGCGGCGTTGCCCACGCTCATCATCGCGAAGGCGGTGATGAAGAAGAAGGCCAGCACGCGCAGAGGCTTGTTGCGGACGAATTCCATCCACAGGTCGCTCACCTTCACGCCGGCGGCGGCCTTCTCGTCCATGACCACCTTTTCCTTGCACTGCGAGAAGCAGAAGAACAGCAGCGCCAGGCCCGTCAGGGCGAAGATGGTCATGGTGATGAACCATGCCGGAGCGGCCTCGGGAGTGTTGTACACGGCCTCCATCCTGCCGGTCGAGGGATTGAGCACCTTCGGGGCGAAAATGGCTATGATGAGGGGCAGCGACTTCACGCAGAGGGCGCCCAGGTTGGCCATGAACATGCGGGTGGAGGTGAGGATGGTTATTTCGTCGGTGTCGCGGGTGAGCGAGGCGTTGAGCGCTCCGTAAGGCACGTTCACGAGAGTGTAGCACATGCTCATGCCCACGTAGGTGACGTAGGCGTACAGAAGCGAGCCGCTGAAGCCGTTCCAGAAACAGAGGATGGCGAAACCAACGAGCGGGATGCCGCCGATGATGAGCCAGGAGCGGTATTTGCCCCACTTTGGACTGCCCTTGTCAACAAGGGTTCCCACCACCGGATCCCAGAGCACGTCCACGAGCCGCACGATGAGGAACATGAGCGCGGCGGCGGCCGGGTTGAGCCCGAACACGTTGGTATAGAAGAAGAGCAGCCAGATGCTGATGGTCTGGTAGATGAGGTTCTGCGCCATGTCTCCGGCGCCGAAGCCTATGCGCTGCATCCAGCTTAGCTTGTAGAATCCTTTCTGTTCTTTCGATTCCATGGCAGATTTTGTTGGTTGTTGGTTTTATGTTGACGCTTGAAAATCTATACTCCGCTGAAAGAGGAGAAGCCGCCGTCCACCGGCAGCACCACCCCGGTGATGAACGATGCGGCGTCGCTGCAGAGGAACTGCGCGGCCCCGTTGAGCTCGGTGATGTCGCCGAAACGGCGCATGGGAGTCTTGTTTATCACCTTGTGGGAACGCTCGGTGAGGGTGCCGTCCTCGCGCAGGAGGGCGGCCCGGTTCTGCTTGCCGATGAAGAACCCCGGGGCCAGGGCGTTCACCCTTATTTTGTCGCCGTACTTGATGGCCAGCTCGGAGGACAGCCAGCGGGTGAAGTTGCTGACACCTTCCTTGGCGGCCCCGTAGCCGGCGACGCGCGTGAGGGCGTCGTAGGCCGCCATGCTGGAGATGTTCAGGATGCAGCCGCTGCCCTGGGCGGCGAAATACCGGGAGAACACGCGGCACGGATACACGGTGCCGTTGAGGTTCAGCGCAACCACCTTCTCCCAGGCCTCCGCAGGCATGTCCCAGAAGTTCTGGTCCGGCATTATGGTGGCGGCGGGCACGTTGCCCCCGGCCACGTTGATAAGCACGTCGATGCGGCCCCAACTGCGCATGATGTCTTCCGCCACCGCCTCCAGCTCTTCCGTGTCAAAGACATTGCAGGAATGGCACAGCGCCCCGTTGCCGCAGGCCTCGAGGGCCTCGAGGGCCTCCAGCACCGGCGCAACCTGCTCCGGGCGGTGCACCAGCGCGGCCACCCTGGCGCCCTGGGAAGCGAAATGGCGTGCGAGGGAACCCCCGAGCACTCCGGCGGCGCCGCTGATTACGGCGACCTTGCCTTCTATGGAGAAAAGTTCATTCATATCATGTGATTTTTGATTTCGTCGCGTACAGCAGCCATCATCCCTTCCACCTGGCCGAGCGCCAGCATGCGGCCGTGGAAGCCGTAGCCGGGATTGTATCCCATGTTTCCGTCGCCCAGCATGTCGCGGCCATGGTCCACCCTCATGGGGAGGGACGGGGCCGCGCTCTCGAAAATGCGTATAAGCTCCACAAGGCCAGCCCGCCCGCCGGTATGCGGGGCCTCCATGAAACTGCCGTCCGGGAACACCTCGCACGAGCGAAGGTGCACGAAACGGGTGCGGGAGGCGAATTCGCGGGCCATGCCGGCGACGTCGTTGTGCGCTCCCGACGACAGGCTCCCGGCGCAGAAGGTGAGACCGTTGCGGGGATTGTCCACGGCGCCCAGTATCCAGCGTATGTCTTCGGCGCAGGTGACGATGCGGGGAAGCCCCAGCACCTGCATGGGCGGGTCGTCGGGATGTATGCACATGTCGATTCCGTACTCAGCGCACACCGGCATCACCGCTTCCAGGAAATACTTCAGGTTCTCCCGCAGGGCATCCCTCGAAACCCCGTCGTACCTGGAGAGGAGCTCCCTGAAAAGGCTTACGGGATCTGCGGCGGCGCCGCGGAAATTCTCGTTCACGAAGCCCTGCGTCTGCACTATTATCACCTGCACGAGCCGGCCTTCGAAGGAGCTGTCCGCATTTTTCCGCAGGGTTTCCACCTTCTGCAGGATTTCCGCCGGGTAGTCCTTCCGCGCGTCCCTGCGGCCCAGGATGTAAATGTCGAAGTACGCCAGCTCCGAATAATCGAAATAGAGGCTGCCCGTCCCGTCGGGGCAGGGATGAGCGAGATCCGTGCGTATCCAGTCGATTACCGGCATGAAGTTGTAGCAGACCGTGCGGATGCCGCAGCGTCCGAGATTCTCCAGGCTCCGGACGTAGGCGGCTATGAGGCTGTCCCTTTCCGGACCGGCATACTTTATGGCCTCGCTCACGGGGAGGCTTTCCACGACGCTCCAGCGGAGGCCGCTGGCCTCGATGTATTCTTTCTGGGCCCTTATGGCTGCTTCCGGCCACACCCCGCCGGCCTTGAGGGAGGCGCCGCAGAAACTCCCGTCCAGCGTGGCCACGATGCCCTCCACTCCGATCTGGCGGAGCATGCCGGGGGTTATGCTGTCGTTCCTGCCGAACCAGCGCCATGTTTTTTCCATATGCACAAATATCGTAAAATGTTTCGAAATTGAAAAGCATGAAACCCAAGCGGAAAACGCATTTCACGTCTCTTTAAAAACATATGTGCAAAAATGAGTTTTTGTAAATAAAAATATTAAATTTGTGGTTAATACTTTTAAAAGTCAATTCTTTAAAAAACTAATAACTATGTATCTACTCGGCTACGATGTCGGCAGTTCTTCCGTGAAGGCGTCCCTCGTGGATGCGGAAAACGGAAAATGCGTCGCATCATCTTTCTATCCAGGAAGCGAAGCCCCAATAGCCTCCCCAAGGGCGGGCTGGGCAGAACAAGACCCCGACGCATGGTGGGACTATCTCCGCCAGGCCACCAGGGACGTAATCCAGGGGCGTGACCCCGCGGACATATCCGCCATCGGCATCTCCTACCAGATGCACGGCCTCGTCTGCGTGGACAAGGACCTCAAGCCCCTCCGTCCGGCAATCATCTGGTGCGACTCCAGGGCCGTCCCGTACGGGCAGAAAGCCTTCGAAGACCTGGGCAGCGAACTCTGCCTCAGCCACCTGCTCAACTCCCCCGGCAACTTCACGGCCGCGAAACTCGCCTGGGTGAAGGAGAACGAACCGGAAATCTACGAAAAGATATACAAGATAATGCTTCCGGGCGACTACATCGCCCTCAGGCTCAGCGGGGACGTATGCACCACCGTCAGCGGGCTTTCCGAAGGCATCTTCTGGGATTTCCGCGAGAACGCTCCCGCCGGCTTCCTGCTGGACTACTACGGCATCGACCCGTCCCTGCTCCCCGTCATCCGGCCCACTTTCGCCGAGCAGTGCCGCGTGAGCGCCGGCGCCGCCGCCGAGCTGGGCCTGCACGCAGGCATCCCCATCACCTACAGGGCCGGGGACCAGCCCAACAACGCGCTGAGCCTCGGCGTGCTGGAACCCGGGGAAATCGCCTCCACCGCAGGCACTTCGGGAGTCGTGTACGGCGTGCTCGGGAGCGTGAATTACGACCCGCAGTCCCGCGTGAACACTTTCGCGCACGTGAACCATGACGCCGCTTCCACCCGCCTGGGTGTGCTGCTCTGCATTAACGGCACGGGCATACTCAATTCCTGGATAAAGCACAACGTCGTGCCGGAAGGCATCTCCTACAACCAGATGGACGAAATAGCCGAAGGCATCCCCATAGGCTGCGACGGCGTCACCGTGCTCCCGTTCGGCAACGGGGCGGAGCGCATGCTGGGCAACCGCTACTTCGGATGCGAAATTTCCGGGGTGGACTTCAAGCGCCACAGCTGGCAGCACCTTGTACGCGCCGAGCAGGAGGGCATCGTGTTCTCGTTCAAGTACGGCATGGATATCATGAAGGGCATGGGCATGTCCATCAGGAAAATACGCGCCGGCAAGGCGAACATGTTCCTGAGCTCCGTTTTCCGCGAGGCCCTCGCGGGCGTGAGCGGCGCCGTCATCGAGCTCTGCAATACCGACGGCAGCGTGGGCGCGGCCCGCGGGGCCGGCCTGGGGGCAGGCATTTACAAGACTCCCGCGGAGGCGTTCGCCACGCTGGAGGTGCTGCAGACCATAGAGCCTAAAGACGGCGTGCAGTACGCCGCGGCGTACCAGCGCTGGAAAGAGACACTGGCAAAAACAATCAACCAATCATAAAAACCAAAAATTCTTAAAATTATGGCAAAAGAGTATTTTCCCCAAGTAGGCAAGATTCCGTTCGAAGGCAAAGAAAGCAAGAACCCCATGGCGTTCCACTATTACGAGCCCGATAAGGTGGTTCTCGGCAAGAAGATGAAGGACTGGCTCAAGTTCGCAATGGCATGGTGGCATACGCTCGGCCAGGCCAGCGGCGACCAGTTCGGCGGCCAGACCCGCTGCTACGAATGGGACAAGGCGTCCGATCCTCTCCAGAGGGCCAAGGACAAGGCCGATGCCGGATTCGAAATCATGAACAAGCTCGGCATCGAGTACTTCTGCTTCCACGACATCGACCTCATCGAAGACACCGATGACATCGCCCAGTACGAGAAGAACATGGAGGCCATCACCGACTATCTCAAGGAGAAGATGGCGGAGAACCCCGGAATCAAGCTTCTCTGGGGAACCGCCAACGTTTTCGGCAACAAGCGCTACATGAACGGCGCCGCCACCAACCCCGACTTCGACGTAGTGGCGCGCGCATGCGTCCAGATCAAGAACGCCATCGACGCCACCATCAAGCTCGGAGGCACCAACTACGTGTTCTGGGGCGGCCGCGAAGGCTACATGTCCGTTCTCAACACCGACATGAAACGCGAGAAGGAGCACCTTGCCACCATGCTCGCCGCAGCCCGCGACTACGCACGCGCACACGGCTTCAAGGGCACCTTCCTCATCGAGCCCAAGCCCATGGAGCCCACCAAGCACCAGTACGACCAGGATGTCGAGACCGTCGCCGGCTTCCTCCGCGCACACGGCCTCGACAAGGACTTCAAGGTGAACATCGAAGTAAACCACGCCACCCTTGCAGGCCACAGCTTCGACGAGGAACTCGCCGTCGCAGTGGACCTCGACATGCTCGGCAGCATCGACGCGAACCGCGGAGATCCCCAGAACGGATGGGATACCGACCAGTTCCCGGTGGACAACTACGAGCTCACCCAGGCCATGCTGCAGATCATCCGCAACGGCGGCCTTCACGACGGCGGGTCCAACTTCGACGCGAAACTGCGCCGCAACTCCACCGATCCCGAAGACATCTTCATCGCCCACATCAGCGGCATGGACGCCATGGCGAGGGCGCTGCTCAACGCAGCCAGAATCGTGGAGGAATCCCCGCTTCCCAAAATGCTCAAGGACCGCTACGCTTCCTTCGACAGCGGCGAAGGCAAGAAGTTCGAGGAGGGCCAGATGACCCTCGAGGACATCGTCGCCTACGCCAAGAAGAACGGCGAGCCCAGGCAGACTTCCGGCAAGCAGGAACTCTACGAGACCATCGTGGCCCTCTACGCCGAATAAGGCCGTGCAACACATATCAACCAAATTATAAATCCAACAGTTTAACACATGAAAAGACACAACTTGTCTTGTATCTCCGGAATTCTGGCGCTTCTGCTCCTGATGCCCGCAGTGTCTTTCGCCCAGAACAACATCAGGGTGGAAGGCAAGGTCCTGGATGAGTTCGGAGAGGGGCTTATAGGCGCCGGCGTGGTCGTTCAAGGCACCCATGTCGGGACCGTTACCGACCTTGACGGCACCTATGTCCTCCCGTCCGTTCCGCAGGGCGCTGTCCTGGAATTCTCCTGCATCGGCTACTCCACCCAGGAAGTGCAGGTGACCGGTCCGGTGATCAACATTACGATGGCGCCTGACACCAAGGCCCTCGACGAAGCCGTCGTCATAGCATACGGCCAGCAAAAGAAGGTAACCATCACCGGTGCGGTATCAGCAGTCGGGGGTGAAGACCTTCTCAAGGCCCCCGTGGCCAGCGTGGCCAACGCACTCCAAGGCAAGCTGCCCGGCGTTTCCGCCGTACAGCCTTCCGGCATGCCCGGTGCCGATGAACCCGTGATCCGCGTCCGCGGTACCGGCTCGCTCAACAGCGCGGAACCCCTCGTACTGGTGGACGGCGTGGAGCGTTCATTCGCGCAGCTCGATCCCAACGAAATCGAAAGCATCTCCATCCTCAAGGATGCGTCCGCAACCGCCGTGTTCGGCGTGCGCGGCGCCAACGGCGTCATCCTCGTCACCACCAAGCGCGGCACCGAGGGCAAGGCTTCCGTATCCGCCAGCGCGAGCGCGGCCGTCCAGCAGATTTCGCAGTTCATCGATTTCGCGGATTCCTACACCTACGGCAAGATGTGGAACTACACCGCCATCACCGACGCTCTCCCCATGAGCCAGTGGCCCGGCACCGCCAACATCACCGACTACTCCCAGTACGCCAACACCGGCATACGTTTCTCCCAGGAAGTCATGCAGCATTTCCTCAAAGGCGACATGCCCGTCACCTTCCCGAACACGGACTGGATCGACTACATCATGAACGATTCGGCATGGCAGGAGCAGGCCAACGTGAACGTCAGGGGCGGCACCGAAAAGGTGCGCTACTTCGTTTCCGCGGGCGCGCTCAACCAGAACTCGCTGTTCAAGACTTTCTCCAACAATCCGGACGAAACCTTCAAGTACAAGCGCTTCAACTACCGCGCGAATCTCGACATTGACGTTTCCGAGCGCAGCCAGCTGTCCCTCACCCTCGGCGGCCGCGTGCAGAACCGCACCACCATGGGCGGCGGCGAAGGCTTCATATTCCGCTATCTCCAGGGAGCCACTCCCTATGCAGGCATCGGCGTGGACGACCAGGGACGCCATATCATAGCCGACGAGAACATAGTGGGCCCGTACGACCGCGACGCCCTCTCCAACTACTTCGGCCTGGGCTTCGTGAACGAGAGCGTGAACGTGCTCAACTTCGACCTCCAGTACAGGCTCGACCTGGGATTCATCACCCCCGGTCTCGACTTCAAGGTGAAAGTCTCCTACAACTCCGATTACACCGCCCAGAAGAACCGCCAGAACGGCTTCGGCACCGGCGTCACCTACGTGGCGACGCTCGTGGACGGACAGGAGGTGCTCCGCAAGGAGAACATTACCTGGCCCCTGCCCTACGGCGAAAGCAAGTGGGGCAACCGCAACTGGTACGCCGAGGCCAGCTTCAACTACGCCCGCAGGTTCGACAAGCACAACCTCGGCGCCCTCCTGCTCTACAACCAGAGCAAGACCTATTACCCCTCTGATTCCGACAACAGCCTCTACCAGTCCATCCCGAGGGGTTATGTGGGCCTGGTGGGCCGTGTCACCTACGACTACGACACCAAATACCTGCTCGACGTCAACATGGGCTACAACGGCTCCGAGAACTTCGCCCCCGGCAAGCGCTACGGCTTCTTCCCGTCGTTCTCCGCGGGCTGGATCGTCTCCAGCGAGCCGTGGTGGGAACCGCTCAAGAATGTCGTAGGCTACCTCAAGCTCCGCGGCTCGTGGGGCCTCGTAGGCAACGACAACACCAACGGCGCGCGCTTCCTCTATCTGCCGGGCGCATGGCAGTTCTACCAGGGCGTCATGACCACCAATCCGCAGGCCCGCGGCGCCAACTTCGGCACCAGCGGCAACTGGCTGCAGGCGGTCAAGGAACTTACCGCGGGCAACCCCAACGTCACATGGGAGACCGCAAGCAAGGTCAACGTCGGTTTCGACGCGGCGTTCATAAAGGACAAGCTCAACCTCTACGTGGATTTCTTCTGGGAGGACCGCAAGGACATCCTCGTTTCCAACGCTTCGCTGCTGCCCGCGGTAACCAGCCTGCCGGCCAGCTACGTGAACGAAGGCCGCGTGAAGAACCACGGCTTCGAAATCACCCTCAACTGGGAAGACCGCATCCGCGACTTCCGCTACACCATCTCGCCCAACGTGTCCTTCGCCCGCAACAAGGTGATAGAGATGCTGGAGGTGCCGCCCATGTATGAATATCTGAGCCACACCGGACTGCCGGTGGGACAGCCCTTCGGCTACGACCTCTTCGAATTCTACCAGCCCGGCACCGAGCAGCGCTACAAGGAGGCCTACGGGAAGGACATGCCCGACCAGAACATTGATCTCAAGTACGGCGACGCCGTATATGTGGACCTCAACGACGACGGCATCATCGACCAGAACGACAGGAAGCCTCTCGGCTACACCGACATTCCGGAACTCAACTACTCGCTGAACACCACCTTCCAGTGGAAGGGCTTGGACTTCACGATGCTGTGGATCGCCGCAGACCATGTAAGCCGCACCCTCAACGGCTACTTCCGCGACCAGTTCGGTTCCACCAACACCTCCGCCCTCACCCAGTGGGTTGCCGACAACTCCTGGACCGAGGACAATCCCGACGCCATCCTGCCCCGCATCTCGTTCACGAACCGCGTGCACAACAACCGCGACTCCCAGGCGTGGATGATCGACTCCAAGTACATCCGTCTGAAGAACCTCGAGCTCGGATATACCTTCAGCAAGAAAAAACAGGACGCCTTCTTCAACTACGTGCGCGTGTATGTCAGCGGACAGAACCTGCTCACCTTCGCCGACTTCAAGGGCAACGACCCGGAAGCCCCGGGAAGCGGCCTCGACTACGGCGTACGTTATCCTATGACGCGTGTGTTCAACATCGGCGCCCAACTGAACTTCTAATCTTCAGGAATCATGAAAAAGATATTTAAATACATATTGGTGCTGGGATTGAGTTCAGCAGCCCTCTCCGCATGCGTTGACAAGCTCGCCATCGGGGACGCCTTCCTGGAGAAGGCGCCGGGCGTCGATGTGAACATCGACACGGTGTTCACCAGCGCCGAATACACCCGGAACCTGCTTTGGAGCGCCTACGGGCAGCTTTACTGCACATATACCTCGGGCAACATGATGAACGGGGCGCCCATTGACGTGCTCTCCGATTCCTACCATTGCTACGTGGGATGGGGCGGCCCGAAACAAAGCTACTACACCGGAGGACTTACCGAAGACGCCCAGGACACCGACAACGGCAATTTCATGGGCAAGTTCTCCTATTCCACCAAGGCAGTGGACCAGGACGCCGGCGGCCGCGTCTCCATTTACGAGACCGTACGCAAGTGCTGGCAGATCATCGAGAACATCGACGGCGTGCCCGACATGACGGACCTTGAGAAGAGCCGCCTCAGGGGCGAGGCCTACACCATAATGGCCAGCCGCTATTTCGACGCGTTCCGAAATTTCGGCGGACTCTGCCTCGTGAGGAAGGCCTACGCCGTGGGCGAGGATTTCACCGGAGGTCGTTCCACCGCATGGGAGACCGTCGAATTCATCGACTCCCTCGTGCAGTGCGCCATCGACGAGCCCGGCTTCATCTGGAACGTGCCCAACGCCGACATCGGCCAGTGGTCCGGCAGGCTCACCCGCGCGTCCGCACGTGCGTTGCGCGCGAAAGTATGGATGTTCGCCGCGTCCCCCCTCTTCAACAGTTCCCAACCCTACATTACCTACGACAAGAAGCCCACGGGATTCGAGAACGAAGAGCATGTATGGTTCGGCAAGGAGGATCCCACGCTGTGGAGCCGCTGCCTGCAGTATTGCAACGAATTCTTCAACGACAACGCGGCCAACGGGGACTACTACGGCCTCATCCAGCCCGCAACCGAAGATGAGGGCGGCTACCGCATGGCCTTCCGCAGGGCTTACCGCTACCGCAACGACGAGACCCACCACGAAAAGATATTCGACGTGCACCCCACCCAGTATCTTTCGGACGAGGTCGTAGGCGGCTCAAGGGTGAACCACTGGGGCTGGGGCTGGGCAGGATTCTGCCTCGACTGCATGCGCCAGGGAGGCCAGACGCCCACCAACGAGCTCATGGAATGCTTCGGCATGGCCGACGGCCGCAATTTCCCGTATGAGGACATCTACGGCGCAGGCAACAACCCCGACGGCATCGACATGTTCGCGGACCGCGACCCGCGCCTCTACGAGACGATGGTAGTGCCCAGGCAGTCCTTCCCGTCGGCGGTCGTGGGGGACTACAACAGCTTCACCTACATCGACACCTGGTATCACGGCGCCATGAGGACCGCCCCCGACCAGTTCGGCAGCGAGGGCAGCGACGACGTGGCATCCGGCTACAGGAAATTCAAATGGATGCTCGACTACTCCAACGAAAAGATGAACGACGAGTATATCGGGGTCGCCTACATCCGCATGGCGGAGATGTACCTCATCCGTGCGGAAGCGAAGGCTGAAACCGGCGACCTGAAGGGTGCATGCGACGACATCAACATCGTCCGCGCCCGCGTCGGACTCGGAAAGATAGAGACCATGAACCCGCAGCTCCAGCTCACCTCCAACAAGGACAATCTCATCGACGAGATCCTGCGCGAGCGCAACTGCGAAATCGGCGCCGAATGCGGAGACCGTCTCTACGACATGGTACGCCGCAAGCGTCAGGACCTCTTCACCAAACCCCTCCACGAGATTGTCATCTACCGCCTGGACAGCAACGGCAAACGTATGACCGACGGCGACACGAACTGGGATCCCAGCACTCCGTGGCCGAAGTTCGAATACGAGAAGCCCCAGATCATAAACGGAGCCCGCCGCTGGTGGGATCCGGGATACTGGACCAACAAGTGGTATCTCGATCCTGTTTCCCGCGTGGAAATTCAGAAGGGTTACGGTCTTACCCAGAACCCCGGTTGGTAGTAATCAGAAAACATCATCACTATGAAATTACGAAATATAATAATCTATAGCCTGCTGGGGCTCTTTGCCGCTCCTCTCGCCGCCAACGCCCAGGGGACGCCCGGCGACAGGGAGACGCGGAAGGTGGACCTGGGCTACGGCGTGGAGGTTTCCGAATTCCTCACCACCGCCGCGGCTACCACCATCACCGCCGAAGAGCTCAGCCACACCTCGGCCATAAGCCTCGCAGACGCCCTCTACGGCAAGCTGCTGGGCCTCACCGCCGTGCAGAACACCGGCTTCAAGGGCGAGGAAGGCACCGGAGCATCCTTCAACATCCGCGGCATACAGACCACCGGCGAGAAGGACATCCTTATACTGGTGGACGGCCTGGAGCGCCCGATCGACCGACTCTCCGTGGAAGAAGTGGAGAGCGTGACCGTACTCAAGGACGCGGCCGCCGTCGCCCTCTACGGGCATGAAGGCATCAACGGCGCCCTGCTCGTGAAGACCAAGCGCGGAAAGGCCGGCAGCGGCTTCAACGTGAAGGCCGGAACGTCCCACAAGTTCCAGTTCGACCCCGAATCGGCCCAGATGGTCAGCGCCTACGACTACGCGAACGCGCTCAACATCGCGCGCAGGAACGACGGCTCCACCGCCGCCTACACCTCCGCCGAACTGCAGAAGTTCCTGGACGGGAGCGACCCGTACGTCTATCCCGACGTCGATTGGAAGAACGAAGTGTTCCGCAACACTGCAAGCGAATCCAACGCCTTCGTATCGATGTACGGCGGCTCCGACAACGTGCAGTACTATTCGCAGCTCGACTACACCGACGCGCGCGGGCTCTACAAGAACCCCGACCAGGGCGACTGGAACTCGCAGCTGAAGTACTCCAAGGCCAACATCCGGGCCAACGTGGACTTCCAGGTTTCCAAGACCACCAGGGTGAAGACCAGCGTCCTCGCCATCTTCATGGAGACCAACGGAGTGCCCAACATTTCCTCCAACGATGCGTGGTGGCACCTTTACAAAGTGCCCGCGCTGGCGTTCCCCATCAAGACCGCCGGAGGCGTATGGGGCGGCAGCCAGACTTACGGGGACTTCAACCTCCTGGCGAAGGCCGAGGGGACCGGCTTCAGCAAGACGCACCAGCGCCAGATATGGGCCGACATGACGCTTGAGCAGGATCTCGACTTCATCCTTGACGGGCTCCAGTTCTATGCCGGGGCATCCTACGACAACGCATCCAACATCGTCGAGAGGCGCTCCATGGGCTACCAGTACGGCTGGAACTACTACGACGCCAACAACACGATGCAGGAAGCCGTCATGGGCACCGTCGAGGACAAGCTCGTCTTCAACTACTGGGTTGACAGCCAGTGGCGCATAGCCACCGCAAAGGCCGGCTTCAAATACGCCACGACCTTCGGCAACGGGGACAACCTCTCCTTCAACGCAGGATACAACATGAAGAACGAGGTCCGCGACAACCGCAGCAACACCTGGAACCGCGCCAACTGGCATCTTGCCACTCATTACGACCACGCCGACAAGTTCATTGCCGACCTCGTGCTCGCAGCCAACGGCTCCAACCGCAGCTATCCCGCCAAGTGGGCCTTCTCGCCCACCTTCGGTCTCGGCTGGATTTACGCCAACAATCCGTCGTCGGGCCTGGTAAACTACGGCAAGCTCCGCCTGTCCGGGGGCATACAGCACACCGACTACGTGCCGGCCGCCGGGCTCTGGCTCGCCGCCTGGAACAATTCCCACGGCCAGTTCTGGTACGGCCAGAACTTCAACAGCTCCTGGGGCGCGTTCCTCACCCAGTTCCCGACCAGCGACTTCCGTCAGGAGACGGCCTACAAGGCCAACCTCGGCACCGACCTCAGGATTGCGGACGCAGTTGACGTAACCTTCGACATGTTCTATCAGCAGAGGACAAACATCCTTGTCAGCGCCTCGTCCCTGAATTCCGACGTGGTGGGCATCCAGTCCTCCTACGATGACAAGGGACGCGTCGAGAGCTATGGCGTGGAAATGGGCATGCGCTATTACAAGACCTTCAGCAACGGTCTCACCCTGGACTTCGGCGAGAACTTCACCGCGGCCAGGAACCGCATCCTCGAATGGATCGAGACCCCGGCTTATCCCAACCTCTCCGTCATCGGCACTCCGGCCGACGCCGAGCGCGGTCTCGTCGCCCTCGGGTTCTTCAGGAACCAGGCTGAAATAGACAACAGCCCCACCCAGGAATTCGGACAGGTGAAGGTCGGCGACATCAAGTACAAGGACGTCAACGGAGACGGCGTGATCAACGAGAACGACTTCGTCGCGATGGATTACGGCAACTCCTTCCCGGCTGTCAACCTGGCGTTCAACATGGGCCTGGAATACAAGGGCTTCGGCATCCACGCCACCCTCCAGGCGGCAGGGGACCAGATAAAGAACCTCCGCTACGTCGATGGCGTCTGGGGAGCCCTCTCCGACAACCGCAACCTTTCCACGGAGTACTACAACAACTGCTTCGACATAGCCGGAGCGAATGCGCTCTATCCCCGTCTCTCCACCGAGAACGTGGCCAACAACGCCCAGAACTCCACCATATGGTACCGCAACGTCTGCTGGTTCAAGCTGCGCGACTGCGAAGTCTATTACAAGCTCCCCGCTTCCCTCGTGAACGCCATGAAGGTGGCCGGCGCCAAGCTTTACGTGCAGGGACAGAACCTGCTGTCGTTCGACAACATCGCCGCGATGGACGCGGAGAACCTGGGAACAGGCTATCCCGTGCTCAAGGGCGTCAATGTAGGTCTTTCTGTAACATTCTAAAAAGATTGAACCATGAAAACAGACAAAATAATTCTGACACTCCTCGCCTGCCTCTCCATGGCCGCGTGCGCAGACCTCAACTATACCGAGGAAACCACGCGTGACGAGGCATGGACCTACGAATATTACTCGAACGGCATCAAGAACATGGTGTATGACGTATATGCACAGGTTTACAGCAACGAGTTCGAATCCAACAGCGCGTACTTCCTGGCCGGCGCGACCGACGAGGCGCAGTACGCCCTCGAGATCGGCGCGGTGAACAACTACACCAACGGCGGCTGGAGTGCGGCCAATCCCTATTCCAACACCTGGACGAAATCCTACAGGGCCATCGCCGACGCGAACATGTACCTGGAGAAGATCGACCAGACGGACATCTCCGACTGGCAGTACAACAGCGACTACGGCAACTGGATCGCCCAGATGGAGCTGTTCCCGTACGAACTCCGCTTCCTCCGCGCATACTTCTACTTCGAGTTGTTCAAGACCTACGGCGACGTGCCCCTCGTGACCGCGACGCTCACCAACGCCCAGGCCAACAGCATCACCCGCACGTCCGCCGACAAGATAGTCGATTTCATCGTCGATGAAATAGACGAGATCGCCCCCTATCTGCCGGTGACCTACGCCACCGAGGTGGGCTCCGAAGTGGGGCGCGCCACCCGCGTTGCTGCATACGCCCTCAAGGCGCGCACCCTGCTTTACGCCGCTTCCCCCCTGCACAACCCCAGCGGGGACAAGGCCAAGTGGGCCGCCGCCGCGGAGGCTTGCAAGTACATCCTCGACAACGCCTCCTCCTGGGGCCTGAAGCTCAGCAGCTACGGCTCCCTGTGGGGCCACGACGCGTTCTTCAACACCGAACTCATCTTCGGCCTCGGGCGCGGCGAGAGCAACTCCTTCGAGATGGCCAACTACCCCATAGGCGTGGAGAACGGTTCCTCGGGCAACTGCCCCACCCAGAGCCTGGTGGACCAGTATGAATTCCAGGACAACGGCGAGACCTTCGCACAGCGCTATCCCGGCAGCATCGACCTGAGCACCGTGGATCCCTATGAAGGCCTCGACCCGCGCTTCGCCCTCACCGTGGTGAAGAACGGCGACTCCTGGCCCACCAACGGCGCGCAGAAGAAGGAAATCGAGACCTTCACGGGCGGATTCAACGCCGCTCCCAAGTACGGCGCCACCCCCACGGGCTACTACCTGAGGAAGTACGTTGACGGCTCCTGCGTAACCACGGCCGACAACCAGACTTCGCGCCGCCACACATGGATAATCTTCCGCCTCGGCGAGATATACCTCGACTACGCGGAGGCCGTGTTCCAAGCCACCGGCAGCGCCAACGACGACAGCTTCGGCATGACCGCGAACGAGGCCGTGAACGTGCTGCGCACGCGCTCCGACATCCAGATGCCTAAGTTCAAGGAAGACGGACAGGCATGGATAGAGCGCTACGAGCGCGAGCGCCTCGTGGAGCTCGCCTTCGAGAACCAGCGCTTCTGGGACGTGCGCCGCTGGAAGAAAGGCCCGCAGTACTTCAAGACCATCCAGGTCGCGAACATCAACGCCAACCTCCAGTTCACCCGTTCCACCGTCACCCGCCAGTGGGATGACAAGTACTACTTCTACCCCATTCCGCAGTCTGAACTGAAGAAGAATCCGAATCTCACCCAGAATCCCGGGTGGTAGCATGCTAATTATAAGTAATTGACCATCATGAAGAATATATTCAAATATTTGGCGTCACTCCTTGCCGTCGTCCTTTTCGCCGCGGCTTTCACCGCCTGTGAGAGCATCGACGAGAACGGCGCGCAGGATGCCGCTCTGAGCATCAAGGTGTTCTTCCCGACCAAAGTGGTGGCCGGACAGCCGATGACCATCAACGGCTCCGGCCTTGGCAGCGTTACCGAGATTGAATTCCCCGGAGGCGTGAGAGCCACCGGTTTCAAGATCGTCAGCGACGACATGATCCGCGTCACCGCCCCTGCGGGAATCGCATCGGAAGGCGGCAAGATAAAGGTCCGCGCAGGCGGAGAGGAGGCCGAATCGCCCCTTCCCCTCACCCTCGGCAAGACCGTAGTCACGGGGTTCTCCAAACAGCCCGGCGAGACCGCGCAGGGCGGGGAGCTCATAACGGTATATGGTTCCGACCTGGAGTTCATCAACGGGGTCGAGCTGCTCGACTCGGACGGGAACGCGCAGATCATCGACCAGAAGGACTTCTACCGCAAAGGCACCAGCAGTCTCATCTTCTACGTGCCGAAGTACAACATCTTCGAGGGCACCTTCGTGGGTACGCTCCACACTTATGACGGCCTGGCCTTCTCCATGCCTGAACTCGCATACGAGCCGGCCGCCCAGGGCGGACACTACGAGACCGAGAAGACCACCATCTGGAAGAACGACGGTTCCCACGGCGAGATAAGCTGGAGCGGCGAATACCGTTTCGCTCCCGAAAGCAATTCCACCGGCGAAGAAATCTACACCGTTCCCCAGGACATCTGGGACAACTACATCAAGGGCGGAACGTTCTACCTCACCTTCACCGGCAGCGACTGGATCGACATCCGCGTCACCACCGGCTGGTGGAGCACCACATGGACCGGCAACGACATCACCAGCAACGAGATCAACGCCGGCGACGAGCGCGTGACCGCCAACGAGGACGGCACCTACACCCTGGAAATCAACTTCTCGGGCGACCCGATACTCGACGTGATCGACGCGCAGCACCTGCTCTTCACGGGCGGCGGATACACTCCCGTCGAGATTTACTTCACCGAAGAAGTGTGGGTGGACGGCGGCGAAGGATACGACGAACTGGTGACCATCTGGAAGAACGACGGTTCCCACGGCCAGATAAGCTGGAGCGGCGAGTACCGTTTCGCTCCCGAAAGCAATTCCACCGGAGAGGAAATCTACACCGTTCCCCAGGACATCTGGGATGAGGTCATCAAGGGCGGAACGTTCTACCTCACCTTCACCGGCAGCGACTGGATCGACATCCGCGTCACCACCGGCTGGTGGAGCACCACATGGACCGGCAACGACATCACCAGCAACGAGATCAACGCCGGCGACGAGCGCGTGACCGCCAACGAGGACGGCACCTACACCCTGGAAATCAACTTCTCGGGCGACCCGATACTCGACGTGATCGACGCGCAGCACCTGCTCTTCACGGGCGGCGGATACACTCCCGTCGAGATTTACTTCACCGAAGAAGTGTGGGTGGACGGCGGCGAAGGATACGACGAACTGGTGACCATCTGGAAGAACGACGGTTCCCACGGCCAGATAAGCTGGAGCGGCGAGTACCGTTTCGCTCCCGAAAGCAATTCCACCGGAGAGGAAATCTACACCGTTCCCCAGGACATCTGGGATGAGGTCATCAAGGGCGGAACGTTCTACCTCACCTTCACCGGCAGCGACTGGATCGACATCCGCGTCACCACCGGCTGG
>FLNY01004853.1_pt1 | contig 26789 bp, 23 predicted proteins | sample 1140381 | NCBI WGS metagenome assembly FLNY01 (sample SAMEA3878172, study PRJEB12797) | bioreactor metagenome | biome: Moose rumen | place: Sweden | collected 2011-10
TTTTCAAAGTTATCTCTAAAAATTGCAATTTTTAGAGATTTCCTTATGAATTACGCATTATATCAGACTTTGAATTTATCGACCTGCTCGCCAATCTTAGCGATTGAGCCGTTGATTTTGTGGGAAACATCACTCAAAGCCGCGCCAGTCTCGTTGATTTTTTTGGCTCCGATTGCCATTTCTTCCATGCTCTGGCTCATTGCCATTGCGGCGTTCTGCAGCATCTGAACTTCTTTCAAAATCATCTTGTTGCCCTCTTCCATTTCAGAAGAAGCGTTGCGGACTTCAACGGTTGAGTCGTTCATCGTGTGAAGGGCCTCGGTAATCTGCTGGCTTCCTTCGTTCTGCTCCTCCATGGCAGCCTTAATCTGCATTACAAGGGCATCGGTCTGCTCCAGCTTGTGAGACACGGCCTCGAAAGCCACCGCCGATTCACCGGAAGCCGCCACAACCTTGTTGATTGACTCCTTGATGTTGGAAAGCTGGTCGCCGATTGTCTTTGACTGGGCCGTTGAGGTTTCCGAAAGCTTGCGGATTTCATCCGCGACGACGGCAAAGCCCTTTCCGGCCTCGCCAGCGTGAGCAGCCTCGATTGCCGCGTTCATTGCCAGCAGGTTTGTCTGAGAAGCGATGGCCGCGATTGCGACGTTCGCTTCCTGGAGCATCTCAGACTGGCCTTCGATTTCAGTGATTCGGTCGTTGACGGCCTTTTGTTTTGCGATGCCGGCCTGAGAATTAGAACGCAATTCATTGAAAGAACCGGCCATTTTTTCCATGGAGGCGTTTACGGAAGAGATGTTTCCAATCATCTGCTCGACAGCCGCGCTCGCCTGGGTTACGCCCGAAGACTGGCTCTCAATCATACGCTCAAGGCTTTCGATGTTGGAGGCGATTTCGTTTACTGCGCCTGCCGTCTGTGAAACTGACTGATTCTGATTGTCAATCTGGCGTTTCATTGAGTCGATGTTTGCGATAATCTCGGTAATGGAAGAAGAAGTGTCCTGTGTTGCCCCGGAAAGGTTCTCGCCGGCCACCATAAGCTCGTCCTTTGAGCCTTTTACATCCCCGATAATGTTCTGGAGTTTACCAGAGAATTCGTTGAATCCTTTTACCACATCACCGATTTCGTCTTTAGAACTTGACTTGATTCTTCGGGTAAGGTCGGCATCCCCTGTCGCAATATCAGTGATTGCGCTTTTTACTGTTTGAAGAGGTTTTATGGAGTGAGAAACAGTAAAACCACTTACGACGAAAGCAACAATCAAAATAATGCACAAAATAGTTATCATAATGCGAAGCATGCTAAAAAGTTTCGCATAGAAATCATCATACGCCGTGACACCAAGAACTGACCATTCCATTCCCGGTACTGAGCGGTAAGCTGCCGTCATCTTGATTCCAGTGTTCGGGTCAACGAATGCGCCGCCGTTAGTCGCACCAGTCATAAGTCCGTCCAAAATTGGTTTTAAAGAAGCGTCTGCTGTCTCTGTGACTGGTTTTTCTTCATAAACCCGCTGAACATCCTTTGCGGCGACCAGTTTTCCAGTCTTTCGGCTGATTACATATATATCTGACTGATTTCCGAAATGAATGTCTGCAAGTTTTTTTGAAAGAGTCTCACCATAAAGATTTGTGACTGCAACACCAATAATTTTGCTTGGGTCGTCCAAATCATAAACAGGAGTTGAATATTGCTGCAAAAAGACACCTGTTGCAGGACTTACGGCAGGATCCATCTGATAGCGCTCTCCTTTGAGAGCCTCTTTGATGTAAAGCCGCTCAGGAAAACAAATTGGCGCTCCGCCTGCCGTGAAAGAATTTCCCCTGTTGTCATAGAAGGAAACATTTTCGTAATCTTCGCTGACCTTAGCCAATGCACGAAGCCGCTCGCATTTTTCAAGAAGAGAAACATTTGAGTCACGGACAAAATCAATGGCAGCAACAGCGTCTGTCATGCGGATAGTTTTTTCAACCTCTCCTTTGACTTTTCCCGCCGCACTGTCAGTAACAGCTTCCATAAGCTGATGAACCGTTTCCGTGACGGTTGCCGTCGATAGTCTGTCAGCAACAATGGCAAGGGCGATGTTTGAAACTGCGACAATGGCGATGACCATGACCATAAGTTTAAGTTGTAGACTGTGAAGATTAATTTTCATAAAAAAAAGTGCTCCTTATGTATGCTAAGGAGCATTTTAATCCTACTAACAGATTATTTCAAGAAAAAAATCAGAAATATCATTTTGAGCTTATTTAATCTCGTAAATCCAGCCTTCCGGAGCCTTTTCACTTCCCATCTGGATTCCTGTCAAGGTTTCGCGGAGCTTTCCGAGAACAGGACCGATTTTCTCCATTCCTGCAGGAACCATAATTTTTGTTCCGTGGTCATCGATGCAACCGATTGGAGAAATTACCGCTGCCGTTCCGCAAAGACCGATTTCAACGAAATCCTTAAGCTCAGACTTGTTTACGGCTCGTTCTTCAACCTCAATGTGAAGATAATCGCGTGCAACTGTCAAAAGTGAGCGGCGTGTGATTGATGGCAAAATGCTGTTTGATTTCGGAGTTACCAATTTTCCGTCTTTTGTAACGAAAAGAATGTTTGCTCCCCCTGTTTCTTCGATGAAGGTGTGTGTGGCCGGGTCGGTGTAGATATTTTCGGCAAAGCCCTTGTTGTGAGCGTCAACGATGTTGTGAAGGCTCATCGCATAGTTAAGACCAGCCTTAATGTCACCGGTTCCGTGGGGAGCGGCTCTGTCCAAATCAGAAATTCGAACTGTGATTGGTTTTACTCCGCCCTTGAAATAGGGACCAACCGGAGTTACCAAAATCCTGAACTGGTATTCGTCAGCCGGCTTTACGCCGATAACTGCGCTCGAACCGAACATATATGGTCGTATGTAAAGAGTAGCTCCGCTTCCGTAGGGAGGAACCCATTCGATATTTGCTTTTACTGTGTCCAAGACTGCTTTAATCCAGCGGTCTTTTGGGAAAACTGGCATTTCAAGGCGCTCGCAAGAGTCCTTCATTCGGTCAGCGTTTAAATCAGGTCGGAATGTGACGATTTTTCCGTCTGCGGTGGTGTAGGCTTTGAGGCCTTCAAAACAAGTTTGAGCGTACTGCAAAACACCCGCACATTCTGACATTGTGATTGTGTGGTCATCTGTTAAAGTTCCTTCGTCCCACTTTCCGTTTTTGTAGTTTGCAACGAAGCTTTTTGTTGTTTCCATGTAACCGAAAGGCAAATTGCCCCAATCCAAATCTTTTGCCATATTTTCCTCTTTTTTACTATAAGATAGTCGATAAGATAGTCGCAAAGCGATGAAAAAAGATTACCACTAAGAAAAAAAATTATCAATAATGAGAAATTGGAAGGAATATAGGCGCAGCCTTTTCTCGCAACGGGCTTTCCAGCCTTCGCTAACGCTCATTGCTCCACTATGTTCCGCAACTAAAGGGCTTCCAATCCCGAGCGGCATTTTTTGTTCAAAAAATTTTCTCACTTCAAAAGCACTTTTATCAAATCTCTTCTTCCGGCTTTTTCAAGGGCTTCTTTTACCAAAGGGGCGTTTTCCCTGCGGTTGAATTGGAGCAGGGCGCGCTGTAAGCGGCGTTCATGTGCTCCCCTGGCGACATAAACTTCCTCAAATTCACCGTTTTCAAGGCGGTTCCGCGGATTCAAGCCTGTCCAGTACATGCAGGTGGAAAGGCTTCCCGGAGTGGGGTAAAAATCCTGCACCTGGTCAGGCACGAATCCTGTTTTTTTGAGATAAAGGGCGACTTCGATTGCCTCTGCCAAGCCTGCCCCAGGATGAGAGCAGATGTAATAGGGCACGAGATATTGTTTTTTCCCCAAGCGTTTGTTCCAGTCGGCGTACTCGGCGGCGAATTTTTCGTAAAGCTCGTGGTTGCTCTTCCGCATAAGGCGAAGGACTTTGTTGCTTACATGTTCCGGCGCGACTTTCAGCTGGCCTGAAATGTGATGCTCAATGAGTTCCTTAAAGAATGATTTGTCTTCGTCCATCATCAGGTAGTCGAAGCGGATTCCTGAGCGGATAAAGACTTTTTTGACCTTCGGAAGAGAGCGCAGTTTCCGCAAAAGTTCCACATATTCAGTGTGGTCAACATTCACATTCTTACAGGGATTTGTTCCCATGCAGTCCTTGTTGGGGCAGGCACCCCGCTCTTTCTGAAATTTGCAGGCATCGTGCCTGAAATTCGCCGTGGGACCGCCCACATCATGAATGTAGCCTTTAAAATCGGGATTTTCGGTGATGACTTTCGCTTCTTTTATAAGGCTTTCGTGACTGCGGGCCTGAATGCGCCTGCCCTGATGAAAAGTTATGGCGCAGAAAGAACAGGCTCCAAAGCATCCACGGCTACTTACGAGACTGAACTGGACTTCGGAGAGGGCGGGGATTCCTGTCTTTCCGTTTTCGGCGGGCGCGTCGTACATGGGGTGCCATCGCCTTGTAAAGGGAAGCTCGTAAATCGCGTCAAATTCTTGGGTTGTAAGGGGAAGGGCGGCTGGCTCCTGCACGATAAAGCGGGCATCAACAGGCTCAATCAAAATGTGTCCGTTAATGGCGTCGGTGTTCTGTTCCTGCACAAGATAGCTTTCGGCAAAGAGCCGCTTACATTCAGGGGTGTTTTTGCTGATTTCAGCGAAGGAAGGAAGCATTATGGCAACGGATTCCCGTGTCGAGCACGGGAATGACATCTTTTGTCCGACAATCTTTTCATCCCATCGCCGGTAATTCGGCAATTCATCCTGTTTACTCGTGTACCAGACAGTTCCCCGCACGCCCCGAATGGCCTTGGCAGGGATTCCTTCTCGGAGTTTGGCCGCAATTTCCAAAATCGAGTGCTCGCCCATGCCGTACATGAGTAAATCTGCCTTTGAGTCAAGCAAAATTGAACGGCGGACTGTGTTTGACCAGTAATCATAGTGGCTTGTCCGGCGCAGGCTGGCCTCAATTCCGCCGATAAGGATATTCACTCCCTTGTAGGCTTCGCGGATTTTTGAAATGTAGGTGATTAAAGCCCTGTCCGGCCTGTGACCTGCCACTCCTCCGTGAGCGTAAACATCTTCGCTCCGGGGCTTGTTGTTGGCGGTGTAATTGGAGACCATGGAATCCATTGCCCCCGCGCTGACCAGAAATCCCAGGCGAGGACGGCCGAATTTGCGGAATTCCTCCACATTCTTCCAGTCTGGCTGGGGCAAAATGGCCACCGTGTAGCCGTTGGCTTCCAAAAGACGGCCAAGCAGGGCAGAGGCAAAAGATGCGTGGTCAACATAGGCATCCCCTGAGACAAAAACAAAATCAACTTCGCTTATGCCGCGTGCGAGAAGGTCTTCTTGTGAAACTGGAAGAAAGGAATTCGTTTTATTGTTCCTGAACGACTTCGCTGACTTCCGGGCAAGCGTCTTTTAAATAGCGCTCAACGCCCATTTTGAGGGTCATCAATGCCATTGGGCAAGAGCCGCAGGCTCCTGTGAGGCGCAGGTGGACACGGTTCTGCTCGTCGATTGAGACGAATTCCATATCGCCACCGTCAGCCTGTAACTGGGGGCGGAACATATCGAGGGCTTCCAAAACGGTTGCTTCCTGTTCTTTTGTCATAATTTACTCCTGTTATAAAGATACTGAATTTCTTTTAATTTGTCTTTAAATCTTCACTTTTTTTTGTTAAAATATTTTGCTATGGATTCAATTCGAGTTTCAAAGGGCAAGGCTCTTCAATTAGGAACAACTGTCACCCAGAAGGGCGTCTATTTTACGGTTTTCAGCCGAAATGCAAAAAAAATCTATCTAGACCTTTATTCATCTGCCGAAGCTTCAGCTCCGTATCACACAATTGAATTAAATCCAGAAACAAACAGGACGGGCGACCTCTGGCATGTTTTTGTCGAAGGCCTGAAGGCGGGCGATTTATATCTCTACCGTGTTGACGGACCTTTCGCACCCAGCAGGGGGCATCGCTTTGACAAAAATCAATCGCTTTTTGACCCGCGTGCAAAGGCTTTTACCGAAGGCTCTGTCTTTAAATATATGCTTCCTGGAAAAGACAAATACATGGAAAAATATCCCAAGTGTGTCATTGTCGATGATGAGGATTACGAGTGGGGAGACGACGAGCCTCTTGCAATTCCGCTGGAAAAATCTATCATCTACGAAATGCACTTAAAAGGCTTCACGGCTTCCCCGACAAGCGAGGTTGAGCATCCCGGAACTTACCGTGGAGTTATCGAAAAAATTCCTTATCTTCAGTCACTGGGAATCAGCGCGGTTGAGCTTTTGCCTGTAATGGAATTCGACGAATACGAAAACACAAATGTAAACCCAAGAACAGGCGCAAGAATGAAAAATTTCTGGGGCTACAGCACGATTGGTTTTTTTGCCCCAAAATGTTCTTATGCCAGCGACAGAAGCCCGGGAGCTTGTGTCCGTGAATTCAAAGATATGGTAAAGGCTCTGCACAACGCCGGAATCGAAGTGCTTCTTGATGTGGTTTTTAATCACACAGCCGAAGGAAACGAAAACGGAATCTCCTTAAATTTCCGTGGTTTTGACAATAAAATTTTCTATCATCTAGTTCAAGACCATAAAGAATATTACATGAACTATTCTGGCTGTGGAAACGCAGTGAACGCAAATCATCCTGTCGTTCAGGACTTTATCATCGACTGTCTTCATTACTGGGTTCTCGAAATGCATGTTGACGGCTTCCGCTTTGATTTGGCCAGCGAGCTTACGCGAGACGAAAAAGGCTGTCCTTCAGATTTAGCGCCTCTTACAAAGCGGATTTCGGAAGATTCAATTCTCAGAAACACAAAAATCATCGCCGAGCCTTGGGATTGCGGAGGAGCATATCAGATTGGAAATTTTCCTGGCGGAAGATGGTGCGAATGGAACGACCACTATCGTGACGGAATCAGAAAATTCATTCGCGGAGACGAGCACTTGGCCAACGAGGCCGCAACCAGAATCGCCGGAAGCAACGACCTTTATTCTTTGAGCGGGCGAGGTCCTATTCACTCAATTAATTTCGTTACGGCTCACGACGGCTTCACTCTCAATGATTTGGTCACTTACAATCACAAGCACAACGAAGACAACGGTGAAGAAAACCGTGACGGAAACGACAATAACTTAAGCTACAACTGTGGCTACGAGGGACCGACAATCAACCCGAAAATCGAAAATCTCCGTCTTCAAAAAGTAAAGAATTTCTTCACGACCCTGCTCCTTTCTCAGGGCGTTCCAATGTTCGTGGCCGGGGATGAAGTGAGACGAACTCAAGGCGGAAACAACAACGCTTACTGTCAGGACAACGAAACATCTTGGTTCAACTGGGACGATGTAAAAAATAATTCGACTATGCTTGAATTCGTGCAGAATTTAATCTCTCTCAGAAATCAGCATCCTGTTTTCCAGCGGAAAAATTTCTTTGGAGGAAGCGCGACAAGTCAGTTTAACGAGCCGCCGGATATTTCATGGTTTGATTACGACGGAACAGTTCCCGACTGGAAAAAAATGAATCGCTATCTGGGCTTCCGCCTTGGAGGAAAAGCCCAGGGGCTTCCAAAAGATGACAATGACTTTTTTGTTGCGATGAATATGGATATTCGTGATGTGACGATTACAATTCCAAAGCCTTCAAACGGCCGTAAATGGTTCAGGACAATCGATACATCAATTCAGAACCGGACGAGCATTTTGCTTGGCGGCGACGAGGAAGCGCTGAATTCTCAGGAGCATTATGTTCTTTTGGCGAACAGTATTTTGGTCTTGATTGCAAAATAAAGTCTTAAAATATCTTAAAATTTCATAAAATAAATAGAAATTTCTGAACACCTGTGATATAATTTTACAATCTTTCTTTTATACGAAAATTGCAGGAGAAAATATGAAATTTGATGCAGAAAAATTCAGAGAAAATCTTTCAGCTCGTTTGAGACGCCAGTACGGAAAAGACATCTCTCAGGCGAACAGCCACGATCTTTTTGACGCAGTTTCGGCTTCGGTTCAGGAATTGATTATGCCGGCTTGGATGGCAACCCGAAATCAGTACGAAAAAAAGCCGACAAAGCAGCTTTACTATCTTTCTGCTGAATTTTTGATGGGACGCGCTCTTTCAAACAATCTTATCAACTTGGGCATTAAGGAAGAAGTAAAAAAAGTTCTCGACGATATGAACATAAATTACAATCTCGTTGAAGACGAAGAGCCTGATGCAGGTCTTGGAAACGGTGGCCTTGGCCGATTGGCAGCCTGTTTCTTGGACTCACTGGCAACCTTAGACTATCCCGGACACGGCTACGGAATCCGATACGAATACGGAATGTTCGAGCAGAAAATCGAAAACGGCTATCAGGTTGAATATCCGGACAACTGGCTCAAACACCGGGACCCTTGGGAAATCAAGCGAAGCGACTTGGCTGTAACCGTAAAATTCGGTGGCGAAATCAAATACGGAAAAACTCCGGATGGCCAGGACCGCTTCTACATCGAAAATGCCGAAGAAGTTACGGCAACTCCTTACGACTTGGCAATTGTCGGCTATGACACAAACACGGTAAACACTCTCCGACTTTGGCAGGCTTCTTCTCCAAACGGATTTGACCTCCAGCTTTTCAATGACATGAAATACAACGAGGCTGTAGTCCGCCAGAACAGCGCAGAAAATGTAACGCGAGTTCTTTATCCAAACGATAACGGCCCGCAGGGAAAGGTTTTGCGCTTAAAGCAGCAGTATTTCTTCTGTTCGGCATCTTTGCAGGATTTGGTTCACCACTTCGTAAACAACTACGGAACAGACTTCTCAAAATTCCCGGATTTGCACGCAATTCAGCTTAACGACACTCATCCTGTAGTCGCAATTCCTGAGCTTATGCGAATCTTGCTCGATGAATACGGAATCGGCTGGAATGATGCCTGGGCTATCGTTCAGAAAACCTTTGCTTACACCAACCACACTATTTTGGCAGAGGCTCTCGAAAAATGGGACATCTCAATCTTCCAGGGCTTGCTCCCGCGAATCTACCAGATTGTAGAAGAAATCAACCGACGCTTTATGATTGAGCTTCGTGCAAAATATCCGACTGACTATCAGAAGCAGAATCACATGTCAATCATTCACGACGGAAAGGTCTACATGGCTTGGCTTGCAATTCATGCTGGCTTCAGCGTAAACGGCGTTGCTGCCCTTCACACAGAGCTTCTTAAAAATCAGGAGCTTAAAGACTGGTACGACTTGTATCCTAAAAAGTTCAACAACAAAACGAATGGTATCACCCAGCGACGCTGGCTTTTGAACGCAAACCCTGAGCTTGCAGAATTCATCACAAAACGAATCGGTCACGGCTGGGAAAAGGATTTAACAAAACTCAAGGAACTCGAAAAATTCGCTGACGATGACGCTTCACTTGAAGAGCTTATCGCAATCAAACGCCACAACAAAGAGGCTTTGGTTGAATTCCTCAAGCACAAGCAGAACGAATTCCTTGATCCTGACTCAATTTTTGATGTTCAGGTCAAACGACTCCACGAATACAAACGGCAGCTCTTGAATGTCCTTCACATCATGTATCTCTACAACAGGATTATCGAAGACCCAAGCTACAACGCTCCAAACAGAACCTTCATCTTTGGAGCAAAATCGGCTTCTGGCTACCGACGGGCAAAGGCAATCATCAAGCTCATCAACACAGTGGCTGAGCGGGTAAACAACGACCGACGAATCGGCGGAAAACTCCGGGTTGTCTTCATCGAAAACTACCGTGTTTCAGTTGCAGAAAAAATCTTCCCGGCGGCAGATGTTTCAGAACAGATTTCAACGGCAGGAAAAGAAGCTTCTGGAACTTCAAACATGAAATTTATGGTAAACGGCGCGCTTACAATGGGAACTCTTGACGGCGCAAACATCGAGATTTTTGAAGAGGCTGGAAAAGAAAACGGATTCGTATTTGGTCTCACAACCGAAGAAATTCTCAAAATGGAAAAAGAACATTCTTACAATCCTCAGCAGTATCTTGAGCGAAATCCGGCTTTGAACAAGGTTGTAGAGCAGCTTGTTGACGGCACTTATGACCCGAGCCGACAGATTTTCAAAGAGATTCACGACTCTCTCGTTTACGGCGTTGAAGGCCAGAGACCGGATGTTTACTATGTTCTTGCAGATTTCGACAAATACTGTAAGGCTCAGGAAGAAGTAGCAAAGGCTTACCTTGACAAAAAAGGCTGGGCTAAAAAGGCTCTTATCAACATCGCAAACTCCGGCAAATTCTCTAGCGACCGAACAATCGAAGATTATGTCCGAGACATCTGGCACTTGAAGAAAGTAATTGTTGAAGACAGCGAGATTAAAAACGCATAGGCAAAAAATATGATAGTAATGAAATTCGGCGGCTCATCAGTCGCCAATGCGGAGCGAATCAGACATGTCGCTTCGATTATTCAGGCTTATAAGGAAAGTCGCCCGGTTGTCGTTTTGAGCGCAATGGGCGACACAACGGATCACCTTCTCGATGCGGCTGATATGGCCGTAAACGGGAAGGTTGACATAAAAAAGGTGGAGCAGCTTCATTTTGACACGGCTAAAGAGCTTGGAATTGATGTTCCTGCAATCAAAGAGCTTTTAACTGAGCTTAATACTCTTTTGACAGGAATCTCAATGCTCCACGAGCTTACAAAGCGTACACGGGATTATCTCGTTTCTTTCGGTGAGCGAATGAGCGTCCGAATGATGACGGCTTACCTCCAAAAACAGGGAACTCCTGCCAAGTTTTATGATGCCTGGGATATCGGAATGGTTTCAGACTCAAACTATATGGCGGCAGAGCTTCTCGATGAGGTTTGGGACAACATTCCTAAACACTTAAACGACTACAAAAACGGAAAGCAGACAGAAATCCCAATCGTCACTGGCTTTATCGCAAAGGACCAGAAAGGAATCATTACTACCCTCGGTCGTGGTGGCTCAGATTTATCCGCGACTATGATTGGGGCCGCAATGAAGGCCGACGAAATCCAAACTTGGAAGGATGTTGACGGAATCTTAACCACGGATCCCCGAATCGTAAAAGAAGCTCGAACTGTTCCGGAGGTTACTTACGAAGAGGCTCAGGAGCTTGCAATGTTCGGAAGCCAGGTTCTTCACCCCCGCAGCATGATTCCTTGCCGAAAGACAGGAACTCCTGTTCGCGTAAAAAATTCTTACAACATAAAAAGCAACGGCTCAGTTATCGTAGAAAAGCACTCAGGGGCAACTCCGAGGGTTACGGCAATTACTTCTGTCAAAAATGTCACTTTGATTGACATCCAGTCGAGCCGAATGTTGGGAGCGGCAGGCTTCCTCGCTCACATTTTCAATCAGTTCTTAAAATGGAACATCTCAATCGATGTGATTGCGACTTCAGAAGTCTCGGTTTCGCTTACGGTAAACACAAAGGCTGATTTGACAGGTCTTCTTGAAGATTTGGCTCGTGTTGCGGAAGTCAAAGCTACTAAAGAAAAGGCAATAGTCACGCTTATTTGTGATGCAAGCCATTCAAGCTCAATCCTTGAAGATGCTTTCACCGCCCTTCATAGCGAAAACATCAATGTTCAGATGATTTCTCAGGGAGCAAGCAAAGTAAACATTTCGATGCTTGTAGACGAGAATCAGGCAAATGATGTCGTAAAGATTTTGCATAAGGCTTTGTTCTAGAAATAACTCTTAAAAAATCGGGAGAAAAAATGTTCAGCTCATTAAAAACTCGCTTTATTTTGGGATTTGCGGCTTTTATCTGCATTTCACTCATCGCAGTTTCTGCAATTGCTACAATCAGCATTATAAAAACTGCTGAGCAATTCACTTCTATTCAAGGTGAACCTGTAGTTGAACATGTTGTAGATTATATTGACGGTGATAAATTCGAAGAGCTTACAAAGTCCCTTGACCCGACTGATGAATGGGCAGAAGAAACAAGAATTTGGATGCTTTCCGTCGCACAATCGGTTGGCTGTCAGTATCTTTTTACGATGGCTCGTGTTAGCGGGACTAACTTCAACTACATCATCGACGGAAGCTGTGATCCCAGTGACGAAGAAAATTTTTCTCCGATGGGAACCGAAGAAGACATAGAATCTTGGGGTAAAGCTCCTTTCTTGACGATGCAAACTGGAGAAATTGCAAATTCTGGAATGATTGATCAGGATGAATGGGGCTGGAAAGCGTCAACCTACAAGGCAATCAAAAACTCACGGGGTGCAATCGTAGGCTTTGTCGGCTGTGACTTTGACATCACCAGCATCATCTCAATGATAAAAATCCGTGTAATTATGCTCATCGTTATCGGTGCAGTTCTTCTTGCTATTGGGGCGGCTGTTCTTTATCTCTTCTCAAATATGATTTTTGGCTCTATGAAGCAGATTTCAGAATCAATGAAGCAGATTTCAGACGGAACGGCAGATTTAACGCACAGAATTCCGGAAAAAGGCAATAACGAGCTTACGGATTTGGCCAAAAACTGTAATAAAGTCATTCAAAGCATGGGGAATTTGGTCGGCACCTTGCAGGAGGAAACAAAAGTCCTTACGGAAAACGGAAATCGTCTTTCTGAAAGAATGTCTTCTTCCCTTACCCATATTTCCGGGGCTGCAACGAGCGTTGACGAAATCAACAGTCAGATTTCTTCACAGGCAACAAAGGTTGACTTTATTTCCGGCTCAATCGCTTCTGTAGAGCAGGAAATCTCAAATCTTAATACGAGAATCAATGAGCAGGCAGAGGCAATTTCTGAAAGCTCAAGTGCAATCGAGCAGATTTCTCAGAATATTCGCTCAGTAAGCAAGAATGTCGAGACAATTACCGAAGAATATGAAAACTTAACGCAGGAAGCAAAGAATGGCGCTAAGCTTCAGGAAGAAGTTTCAAGTCAAATCGAAGAGATTTCAAAACAGTCAGAAAACCTTAATGAAGCGAACCAGGCAATCGCTGCAATCGCAGAGCAAACAAACCTGCTGGCTATGAACGCCGCAATCGAGGCAGCTCATGCCGGGGATGTGGGAAAAGGCTTCTCTGTCGTAGCAGACGAAATCCGTGCATTGGCAGAAACGAGCGCAACCCAGTCAATGGCAATTAAAGACCTTCTTACGGGTATTTCAGAGGCAATCGGTGGAATCGTAACATCTTCAAAGCAGTCTAGCGAATCTTTCGTGCGCGTAGGTTCAAAAATTGCAAAAATGGACTCAATGATGCGCGAGATTAAGGGCGGAATGGCAGAAGAAACGGCCGGCGTTCAGAATATTCTTCAGACAATGGGAACCCTTGATTCTTCTCGAAAAGAAATTTCTAGTGCCAGTGAAAATATGAAGAATGCGAGCGAGTCCGTTTTCGCAGAAATATCTGAGTTAAAATCAATTTCGGAGTATACGCTTCAAAACTCACAGAGAGTTACGAGCGCAATTTCAGAAATGAAAGAGGCTGCCAGTGAAGCCGCCGAAGCAAGCGAGGTTTCACAAACAGCCACACAAAATGTAGTTCAGATGATAAACGGATTCAAAGTAAATTAAGCTGCCGCATAACGGCAAATCTTAATGTTTCCGAATAAGCGATTTTGGTAAATGGCCGCCATTTTAAATTTGACGGCCTCCAGAATTGCCATAAAAGCACAAATCACATCAAGAATATTGTCTTTTCTGACGAGTAAATCTGTGAACATACATTCATCCTGCTTTTCAAGAAGCTCGTTCATCAGAGTAATTTTTTCGTTCACAGAAATTTCCTCGTACATATCAAGAATTTTCTGATCCGTGTACTGACTCATAATGTTCTTGAAGAGTTTTTGCATCTGCTCAAGCAAATCCCAGGTGTCAACTTTTTCCCAAACATCATCGCTTTCTTCAAATGGTAAAAATCTCTGAATTTTTTCTCGCTCAAAATTCCAGTCGTTCTGCTCTTGTTTTTCTTCGATAAGGTCAGAAAGTTTCTTAAATTTCTGATATTCAATCAATGCATCAACAAGCTCTTCCCGCGGATCATCAAAATCCAAATCGTCATCGATTTTAACCTCTACCGGAAGCATCATTCTTGATTTAATGTAAATAAGACGGGCAGCCCATTTATAAAAATCCGACAAATCGCCCAAATCGACCTTAGCCGCATAATCAAGATAGGAAAGAAATTGCTCTGTAAGCTCGGCAATCGGAATATCATAAATGTTGAATTTATTGTCTCTGACGAGTGTCCACAAAAGATGAATCGGTCCGTCAAAGTCACCGACTTTGTAATGGCGGCGTTCTTTTCCGCCAGCCTCATCTATTTCAAGTTCAGCATTTTCCTGACTGACTGCCTGTTCTTCCATAATTCTGCCCCTTGGTTTCCAATTTTTGCCAAAGAATTTTTTAAAAATTCTATATTATGAATTTCGGCAGATTCTGGCAAAACTTCAAGCAGAGGAATCAAAACAAATGCTCTTTCTGCTATGTGCGGGTGGGGCACTTCAAGATTTTTCATCGGGTCTTTTTTGTCAAAAAAGTGAATTTCTTCGTTTCCAAAAAGCTCGATGTCAATGTCAATGGAACGGGGACCATTTCTGATTTCAGATATTCTATTTCGGCCAAGCTTTTCTTCAATTTCGTGAATTTTTGAAAGAAGCTCGTGAGCAGAAAGCATAGTGTTCCCGCACACCGCCATATTAAAAAAATCGCTCTGATTTTCGAAATACATCGGCTTCGTGCGGTAAACTGAGGAAAGCTCAAAATCAGAAAACAGAGGCTCTAACAGGGAAGAGGCGCGTAAGAGCAAATCAAATGGCTCTAAGCCCTTAAAAGCCCTGTTAGAACCAAGTCCGAGAACTGTGAACATAAAAATTTAATTAAAACAGTGCTTCACTTGCTGACGGCACTACTGGCTCCGGAACTCTTTCATCGGCTTTCATTGCTTTTTTCGCTTCTTTTTCGGCTTCTTTAGCTTCCTTTTCAGCGGCTTTTTTCGCGTCCTTTACAGCTTTTTCCTGCTCAGGGTAGACAGCAACGCCTTCACGGGTTCTTAAGATTTGGCCGGGGAAAACCTCCTGGCGAATCTGTGCTTCGATTTGCTTTGCCCAGTCTGGATTGTCCTCAAGGAATTTAAGAGCATTTTCTTTTCCCTGACCAACCTTTTCTTCGCCCCTGGTGTACCAGGCTCCCCGCTTGTCGATGATTCCATGCTTGACGGCAGAGTCCAAAAGGGAAGCGGTAGCAGAAATACCTTTTCCGAAGTAAATGTCAAGCTCGACCTTTCGGAATGGAGGGGCAACCTTGTTTTTTACGACTTTTACTCGGACACGGTTTCCCACAGCATCATCATTGCCCTTTTCTTCGATTGATTCAATACGACGGATTTCGAGGCGCACAGAAGAGTAGAATTTAAGCGCGTTACCACCAGTCGTTGTTTCAGGATTTCCAAACATAACGCCGATTTTCATTCGGATTTGGTTGATGAAGATAATCATGCACTTAGATTTTCCGACAATAGCCGTAAGTTTTCGGAGTGCCTGGCTCATAAGGCGGGCCTGTAAGCCCATCATGGCATCTCCCATATCTCCTTCAATTTCTTTTTGAGGAGTAAGGGCGGCAACTGAGTCTACTACGATGATGTCAACGGCGCCGCTTCGCACGAGATTTTCTGTAATTTCAAGGGCCTGCTCGCCGTTATCTGGCTGAGAAACCCAAAGATTGTCGATGTCAACACCCAAATTTTTTGCGTAAACTGGATCCAGGGCGTGTTCCGCATCAATAAAGGCCGCAATTCCGCCCATTTTTTGAGCTTCAGCGACAGCGTGAAGGGCAAGAGTCGTCTTACCAGAGCTTTCAGGACCGTACATCTCGATAATTCGGCCACGAGGGTAGCCGCCGACACCAAGCGCTTCATCGAGCAAAAGAGAGCCAGAGGGAATTACATCGATTCCTGTTAAATCAGTCTGAGCGCCAAGCTTAATAAGAGAGCCTGCGCCAAACTGTTTTTCGATTTGAAGGCGTGCAGCCTCCAAAGCCTTTAATTTTTCCGCCATATCTAGAGACGGCTGGGCCTGTGTTTTTTCTGCCATTTTTTCCACCTTATATTAAAATTTCCCACCCAATATATATAGGGAGAAAAAAATCGATTTCCGGCAATTACTGCCGAAAATTTTTAATTTTTTTTACAATTTTTTTAGAGAAGAAGATAAAAAATCTCCAAAATCTCTAATTATTTTCGTATTTCCTGATAAACAGCCCTTCCTTTTAGCAAAATGCTTCCGTCTTGGGACGAAATTTTTCCTAAAACATGGACTGTCCTTTCTCCGTCAAGCTCTGGATAGGGGGCTTCCTCAAAAAATACAGGAACAATTCCTTCCATTCTGTCAAGATTTTCGTAGCCTACGAGCAAATCAAAACGATAAGAAGTCCCGATGCTCTGAGCGTTCGCAATTCGGCCGCTCCAGGAAACCATGCAATCTAAATAAAGCTCGCTTTCGTTTGAATCTCTGACAGTCGCATAGTCAATATTGTCCTTGTTCGTGATTAGCGAATCGAAGGTTGGCTCCGTAAAATGCGAGAGAACGATTTTCATTCTGGTTTTCAGCTCATTATTTGCGTTTGAAAGCAAAAGCCTGTTTATTTCGACCCTGGCGGCGTTTTCTTTGTATGCTGTGCTATATGCTTTTACCAGCTCGTAAGAATGTTTTATCTGTTCTTCTGAAAGAGTATATTTGTATGAAGTTGCAGCTGAATCTGACTGCTGCATGGCTTTTATATCTTCAACTGGAAGGAAAAATTCTTTTAAGTCTTTCCGTTCCTTTCCAAAACTAACCGGAATATGCCTGAAAATTTTTGAAAAATTTCCAAGATTCAGAATTAAGAGCGCAAGGGCAAGACCCGCAAGGGCAGAAAGAATGATTCTTTTTATCCAGTCAGGATTTATGCCAAGGGGAGGGTAAAATTTTTCGATTTCTCCAGAATCTATCGCTGTATAAAGCTCGTCTGTTCCGTGGGTGCGAATAAATTCGATTGCAGAAAGAGCGACCTTATTATCCGGGTCTTCGTCAAGAACATCAATATAATAACTGAGTGCTTTTTCGGTGTCCCCGCGCCGCAAAAAAAGGACAGCCTGAGCGCACAGCAAAGTCGGGTCTGTAAGGCGAATATGGCGTGCCCGCTGAAAATATGCTCCGGCACTTCCAGTGTCTCCAAGATAAAGGCAGGCAAGTCCCGCCGTAAGAAAATAGTCAAAGGTCTCCCGATAGATTTCCGGATTGTTACCAGATTCGAGAATTGAAATGACATGTGAGAATTTCCGGCGTCTTAAAAGTGAGTGGGCCTTTTCAAGGGGTGTGTGAGCCATCTATCGTTGCCTCAGTTTTTCAAGAATTGCATCAAGCTCTGCATTTAATTTCTGGATTTCTTTTTTGTCCACATTTTTTGAGGATTGCAAAATGTCAATTTTATCGATAAGAGCCTGAATATATTCCGGGTCAAGCTGATAATCCTTGATTGGCATGACCACAAAATCCACATCTGTCCGTTTGTCTGAATTTTCCTTTGCAGGGGGAGCCGCTTTTTCTTCGGTTTCTTCGGTTTTTTCTGCTTCTTCTGAATTTTCGGCTTTTATTCGCTCATAATTATCGACGTAAAAAATTCCGCGAGGACTTTCGTCATTTGTTGCGGCAGCGATAAAAAAAGTGTTTTCAATCTTTTGGTCAGGGGAAAGCATAAAAGAAGGCCAGTCAACCATTATCGCAGAGTCTTCGTAAGAACGGATATTTGTGAACCCTCTTCCTTTTCTGATTCCAGAGTCCCATTCCATTTTATAGATTTCATCAACATTTGCGAAAACAATTGAATCTATTGGCTGAATCTGATTTCCCGAAAAAACAAACTGGAAAGAAGTAGAGTCGTTCGTGCAGACGGCTGTCCGTTCCCGCTGAATTTCTTCGAGAACAAAGCGGGTTTCGTTTCGGATTTTTGTGTTTTTTTCTGTTGAAAAGTGAACTGATGAAGCTTCTCCGGCAACTGTGTCAAAAATTCCTTTTATGTCGACAGAGTGGCTTTCAAGACCGAGATTTATCGCATAAGTCCTGATTCTTACGATGTCTTCTGGCTTGTCGCTTGCACTTTTGATAAGAGAAAAGTCAATTACAAAGCGGACATTGTTGTCGACAGTAAAAACTAATTGAGCCCCATTGTCGTATTTTCGTAATTCCCGGATAATCCGGCTCTCAGCATTTATTCTGTGCATTCTTCCGTCAATTTTCAGTAAAAAGCCGGTTGATGTGCACATATTAGCGGAAGAGAATAAAGGAACTTCTTGCCCTTCCTGATTTTTGCAAAAAATATTGAATGAGCCTGTTTTTCCAAAAAGCTCTACGCGGAGCATTTCGCCGGTCAAGTTGAGATACTTTTCAAGCGTGTAGTCTGTTTCAAGATAGCCGTCGTGAAGGGTCTGAGCAGAAAGAGAAATTGGGGAGAAAACCAAGAAAAAGTGAAATATTATTGTAAGCAAGTAGATTTTTTTCATTTTTATTTTCCCCCCTCTGAAGTCGATTCGCTCGTTTTGTCCTGAGCATCAAGAATATACTGAAGCTGCTTTGCCTTTTGCTTTAATTTGCGAATATCGTTGGACTGAGAATTAGTGTTTGATGCCGAAGGCTTTGTGGCAGAAGTAGCCGAGCCATTTTCGGCTTGTTTTACACGGAAGGAAGGCTCGTTTACGCTCTGAATGATTTGCACATTCGGCGTCGAAGGCTTTGAAACTCCTGACGCGCCGACATTTTGATTTTTTGATTGTGAAGGCTGCTCGTTTTTTGCCTCCGCCGCTTCTGTTTGCTTCGACCCTGTTGTTTTTTGCTCTTCCTCTTCCAATGCCGCTTCCGTTACTCCGGCAACTTCTTCTGGAAGGGAATAAGAGCCGTCTTCGAGTAAAGCTTCAAGCTCCGCAATTCGAGCCTCTGCTTCGATAAGAGATTTTTTTACGCCTTTTTCGTCTTCAAGCGCATAAATCCTTAATTGGCGTTCGTATTCTTCCCGTGTCGAAAGATTTTCTTCTCCAATCACTTTTAGGAGATAAAGAAGCTTTTCTTCACGCGCACGGCGTTCGATTAAATCGAGTTTGTACTGAGCCTGTGGAGCCTTTTCGCAGCCAGGAAAATCTGAAACGACCCGCTCATAAAGACCGCGCGCGCTTTCAAAATTGTATTCGTCATAAAAACATTCGGCAATCCAGAAAAGTGCCAGAGGGAAAAGCTCTGATTCGCTATGCTCGTGACAGAAATCGCTCAGAGAAAGAATTGAGTCTTCGTTTCGGGCAAGAAGATGCAAAAGCCTGCCGTTTTGATACTGAACATATTCTGTGTACGGACTGAACGAGAATTTAGACAAAAATCGCTCGCAGTCATTTTGTGCCTGGCGGTATTCACCGGCGTAAATCTCGCTTTTTATGAGCATAAAATAATTTTCGTCGGTTTCCCCCGCTTTATTTGAGACTACCTTGCGCAAAAAGAAAATTGCCGTTGTCCAGTCTTCGTTTTTGTAAGCGTCCGCACCCTGCTTTAGGTTTGCGCTTTCTGAAGAAGACAGCTTTGAGGCCTGTGCAAAAATTTTATCTGTGCCGGCAATGCAAAAAAGAGAAAAAATAAGAAATAATGCCAGCAAAGATTTTTTTTGCAATTAAAATCCTCCGAATGAGTCGAATTGAATGTTTGTAGAAAGACTGAGAGCGGAGGTGTCTAACTTTCCGCTAAAAAATGATGAGCCTGAGACTAAAATGTCTGCACCGCTGGAGGCGATTTCTGAAAAATTCTTTTCGTTTACTCCGCCATCCACGGAAATTTTAAAATTAAGATTTCGTTCCTTCCTGATTTTTGCAAGTTCCTTGACTTTGCCGAGAGTGTAGGGAATGAAACTTTGACCGCCAAAACCCGGGTTTACGCTCATAACGAGAACTAAATCGACGAGATGCAAAATTTCTGACAGGACAGAGACAGGAGTCGAGGGAATTATAGAGATTCCGCACTTTTTTCCGAGAGAGTGAATTTGATTTATGAGTCTGTCAATGTGAATCGTTGACTCGTAATGAAAAGTGAGCCAGTCAGCGCCAGAAGCGGCGAAGGAGTCAATCATATTTTCGGGCTTCTCGACCATTAGGTGAACATCAAACGGAAGAGAAGTGAGACGACGGATTGACTTTATAAAAGGCTGGCCGTAAGTAATCTGAGGAACAAACTGCCCGTCCATAACATCGATGTGAATGATAGAACCTTTATTATCCTCAATTTTTTTGATAGAAGAAGCTAAATCTGAAAAATCTGCCGAGAGCAAAGACGGCGCCAAGAAAACACCCATATCTTACTATTTTATCAGAAAAAAAGTTGATTGTAAATTATATTTTTTGTGTTATAATACGCTAAGATTATTTAAAGGAAGCATCTAAAAACGGGATGTTTTACGGGGAACTATGAAAAAAATATCAAAATTTACGCTTGCCGGCATTTTTTCTATCCTGCTTTTTCTTTCAGGCTGTGACTTTTTAGATTCTGTTGCTTCACTTTCTTACAATATTGTTTCCGCATCAGGTTCTAAAGAGGAGTCATATTCATCTTCTTCCTCGCCAAACATTATCGAAGTTCCTGCGAGAACCGCTACTGTAAAAATTTCTAATCTTCCTTATGGAAAAACGCTCTGGCTTTCAAAGACAAATCCGACAAAAACCTTGATTTCTTCAAAATACACTCGCTATGTAAATTCTGGAAGCGGAATAAGTTTAAAAACTGGCAATGTATCCGAAAGTTCGACAACAAATATTTTTAACTGGCTTTCTGGAAATCATACTGCTTCTCCCTGTGTAAGCGCTTCCCTCAACAGAAAATTCAACGAAAATATGAGAAGTGCCCTTTCAAGCGCGAGGACGGTTTCAATAACCGAACCTTCAAAAACTGTAACTCAAATAACTCCTAAAGTAGGCTACACAAAAAAAATGATTTATGTAGACACTAATTCTTCAATGTCGACTTATGCCCAAAAAAATGCGATTCTTCGCGCAGTCGGAACATACTGCTATGTTTGGGTTATAGACGATAACGGCAAATACTGGACGGATTCTTCCTCTCTTTCTGAAAATGGGCAGCAAATAAATTCCGCAATCGCCAAGAGTATCGCCGACAATTTTGACAAGCTTTACCCTATGGTCCAAAAGGTTTTTGGCGACGAATCTGATGATATGATTGTACCAGACGCTGACAAATTAAAATTAAATGTTGTAAAAAACGCCGTTAATGCTTATAGCGACACTGGCTCAATGGTCAACATTGTTGTTTACGACATCGCAAATGATTATTCTGAAGATCAAACTGGCGGAACCGTCGGCTATTTTTATGCAAAAGATTATTACTACAATTACAATTACAGTGCCGCAGCCTTTTCAAATGCCGGAAAATATTTTTACATTGATGCGTATTTTACCGCAAACTCTACGGCAATGGTTTATTCAACCTTGGCCCATGAATTTCAGCACATGATTGATTTTGGCGTAAAAACGCTGGATACAAACGGAAAGCTTAGTTCGGGGGCTTGGTATAATGAAATGAAATCTATGCTTTGCGAAGATATTATGAATGAATATCTCGTAGACAATAATGATGATTTTACTACGGAAGACGGCCCTTTTGACAGGCTTCCTATGTTCTGCCGGCATTATTACGACACTGGCTTGGAATGGCGTGACAACGATGATTATAATGTTTACTACTCTTATGCAAATAATTACGCTTTTGGAGCATGGGCTGCCAGAAATTATGGCGGAATTTCGTTTATAAGCAATATCGCAAAAAATGGTTCTGTAGATATTGCTTCCATTGAGGCGGCTTCTGGCTCTTCGATTACGGAAATGCTAAAAAATTACACGGCAGCTTGTCTCCTAGACTCTTCAGATTACGGATTTAACAAGGCTCCCTCACAGACTAGCTTTGTTTCAAACGGCTACTATTACCCGATGCTTGCGGTAGATTTATGGGATTTAAGAGAGATTCTCCCAGAATTTTATCAAATTCATAATCAGAAGGTTCCGAAGGGAATTTCAACTTACTATTCTGTTGTCGGACCAGTTTATTTTGGCTACAATTCTCAGCAAGATTTACGCCCGTACGGATTTACTCTTTCAAAAATAGGGGTGGCCAATTCTTCGGTTGTTACGCTTAATTTTAATACGACAGATATTGATGATGCTCAAAAAACTTACATCATAATTGAATAGGGAGACAGGTATGAAATCGCTAAAAAAAATATTTATTGCAATCTGCGCTTTTTTTGTCTGTGGCACGGCAATTTTTGCTTATGGCGGAAATGTAGAAGAAAGTCAGACGACCGTTACGGGGCATATAAAATACTACGGAAATGTTCCTTTTGAATTTCCAGGCTTTGAAACGGTTGACGGTGCTGTTTACACGCTTCGAGTTGCCGAGGATGCAAAGTTCACGCTTAAAGATGTCGTTCAGGCGCAGGGGTATCTTATTGAGCTGACAGGAACTGTAGATTCCTCGCAAAAAAACGGGCTTAATGTCTTAAAAGACGGAATATTCGTGGTCAGCGAATGGAAGCAAAAAAAATAGAACCTGGCGCTGGCATAAGGCGGTGGCATAAAAGCTTTTTTCCTGTCATTTTAAAAATAAATTTTGAAATTTTGAACTGTCGTGTTATACTTAATTGACGCAGAGATGCGGAATCTCTTTTGAGATGAACACAATTATAGGAGTACCAAAATGACTAAATCAGTTTCAGCCGTTGGCTTTGTCTTTGAAGAAAAGCAGTCAGACATGATTGAAAAAAAACTTTCACGAATCAGCTATGCTGAGGACTTAATCGTGGATTTGATTCTTCGTGTAAAGCACGACAAGGCTTACAGCTTTGATTGCACGGTAAACTTTAAGTGGGGCAATCAGGCGCATGTCGCTTCAGAAGATTTTGACTTCGGTGCTGCATTGAACAAACTTATGGATGTTCTTGACACAAAGGTCAAAAAAGAAAAAGACAAGGTTCAGGAAAAAAAGTAAGATAAGGGAACCTCTAAAAACTTCAGTTTTTAGAGGTAACTTTGAAAATGCGATGTTTTAACTCTTGCTATTTTCAAGAGTTAAAACTCGTCAGGAACTTCGGAAAATCGCCAAAGGCGACTTTTTCGAAGTTCCCATAAATCATCGGCTCCACGATTGTGTGGAGCTTTTTTTTGTATAGAATTATAGTTTTAGGGCAATAAATACTTGCGTTTATTGCTTACAAAATGTATAGTATAACCGTGGCGGAAAAATCTTTTACAGTTTTGGATTTACTCGATATGGAGCTCCCGGAGCACACTCAATTGCAGTTAAAATGCATTGGCGGGCGCACGAGCCTTTCAAATGTCATTTCTGTGCCGGAAATAAATCGTCCCGGTCTGGCGCTCACGGGTTTTTACGAAGCCTTTGCGCGGGGCTGCGTTCAGCTTTTTGGAAACGCCGAATCTGCGTATCTAAAAAAACTTTACGATAACAACGAAAACGACTCACTTGTTCATATTTTTGAGTACAATATTCCTTGCGTAATTTTTTCAAAAGGTCAGTTTCCTCCGGAAGAATTCGTAAAGCTTGCAGAGCTTTCTGGCTGTGCTGTATTGCAGACAGAACTGGAGCTTACTGAGTTCTCCCTTCGGCTAATGAGAATCTTTTCCAATGTCTTTGCTCCAAAAAAGACCCTTCACGGCGTTTTGGTCGAAGTCTATGGTATCGGAATCTTGCTTACGGGACATTCTGGCGTCGGTAAGTCTGAATGTGCGCTTGAATTAGTAGAACGCGGGCATCGTCTGGTTGCGGATGATATAGTCGAAATACGCTGTGTAAACGGAAATTCTGTCTTGGGGCAGGGGGCTAACACTCTTATTTCTCACCACATGGAAATCCGTGGTCTGGGTATTATCAATATTGCCCAAATGTACGGAGTCGGTTCAATCCGTGACCAAAAAGAAATTCAGCTTGTTATACGGCTCGAAGAATGGGATAATTCTCGTGTCTACGACAGGGTTGGCAATAATCTTGAAACGGTTGATTTTTTAGGGGTTCAGGTTCCATCCATCGAAATCCCCGTAAAACCAGGCCGAAACTTGCCGATTATTATTGAAGCGGCGGCAATGAACGAGCGATTAAAGTCTCGTGGCTACAATTCTGCCCGTGATTTCAATCAAAATATCCTGAAATGGATTGAAACAGGCGAAGTTCAGACTGCCTACTATGGTATGGATGATTCATACTAAAAATAACGCCGTATTTTGCGGATTTAAAAATATTGTCCTTTAAAAGGGGTTTATTATGACAGAAAAATTTTTAACGGTTTTGAACAGGGCTGGAATACACGCTCGGCCTGCAGCTCTTATTGCACAGACTGCAAACAAATTTGCTTCAGAGATTACGCTCGAAAAGGATTCTGCTTCGGTGAATGCAAAGTCAATAATGGGTGTAATTACTATGGCGGCGGGCTATAACACTCAGCTTACGCTTCGTGCGGAAGGCCCTGACGAAAAGCAGGCTGCCGATGCAATCTTTCAGTTGTTTGAAAGCAAATTCGAGGAAGAGTAAAAATACAAAAGGGAACTTTTAAAATGAGATGCGCTTGCAATGCGACTGGCAGACTCGCCGGGTTCTCTAAAATAATTACTAACTTAATATAGGCGTGTGCGCAAAGACTAAAGACTATAGGAGGTTTTATGAAAGTTATTACAGAAAGACAGCAGGAAGTTTTGGATTTTATTTCTAGTTTTACAAAGAAAAACAATTTTCCGCCGACAGTTCGCGAAATCAGCGAGTATTTCAGTATTTCCTTGCGTGCCGTTCAGGATCATATCGCAGCCTTGCAGAAAAAAGGGTATCTTGCGCAAACTCAAAAAAGAGCCCGTTCTTTGAGCGTCATCACCGGAGCAAGTTCAGTAACGCAAACTTATGTCAGAAAAGTTCCTTTGCTTGGAACTGTGGCTGCGGGAAAACCTCTTTTAAGCGAAGAAAATCTTGATGGCTATGTAAATTTAACCGAGCCTTTTGTTCGTCCAGGAAAAAGTTATTTTGCCCTTCGTGTCCGTGGTCAGAGTATGATTGAGGCGGGAATCCTCGAAGGGGACTTGGCTGTAGTTGAGCAGGCAAATACTGCGGTTGACGGTCAGATTGTCGTCGCTGTAATTGACAATGCAATCACTTTAAAACGATTTTACAAGGAATCCGACAGAATTCGCCTGCAGCCAGAAAATGCGGCATTTGACCCTATTTACAGCCGCGAGGTCACAATTGTAGGAATCCTTACAAATATTGTACGAACATACTAAAAATGTCTCTGCCAGTCTATCTTTACACAGGACCTGAAATCGGGAATCGAAATGAGCAGGTCGAAGCAGTAAAATCTTCTCTTGTCAAAAAATTTGGCGATGTCGACAATTACCTTCTTTATGCGTCAAGCAGCAAAATTGAAGAGATTATTGCGAAATTAGAGACTGATTCTCTTTTTATTCCGGCAACCTGTGTGGTTCTTAGGGAGGCGGAGTTACTCAAAAAAAAAGAAGAAATCGAGCTTATTTCATCTTGGTTAAAAAATGCAAAGGAAACGGCCGTTCTTATTCTTGTCTCTGATGAAATTTCCGTTGACTCAAAATTAGAAAAACTGATTCCGAAAGAAAATAAACAGATTTTTTGGGCAATGGACGAAAGCCGGCTGGCATCGTGGCTTTCTGGCTATTTCCGCAAAAACGGCTATGCAATCGAAAACGAGGCTGTCGATTTAATTCTTGAGCTTACGGAAAATAACACTGAGGCTTTGCGGACAGAATGTTCCCGCTTTTTTCTCTGTTTTGAAAAAGGTCATTTAGTTACTGCTGACGATGTTGAAAAAATCCTGGCCCACAACCGTGAAGAATCGGCTTTTACGCTTTTTGACTCGATGGCAAATCCTAACGAAAGTGCTTCTTCAAGGCTTTCAGATTCTCTTTCGATTTTGCAAAAAATATTGCTCACAAAAAACAACAGCCCTGTTATGATTCTTGCGGGCTTAGCTTCTTGTTTTCGTCGTCTTGAGCTTTGGCATTCTATTCATGCCGGCGGCGCGTATCTGGATGATTTCGCATTAAAAACTAAGGGCTTTGCAAGCAAAACCGCCCGCAACCAATATGCACGGGCTTGCAGGGTCTGGAGCTTCGGGCAATGCGCTGCAATTCTTGCTTCAATAGCTCAGGCTGACTCGGAAATTCGCTCAAGCGGTCAGGCCTTGCAGGAAACTCAGCTTACTGTTCTTTTGTACGAGATAATAATGAAAAATGGGGCTCGTTCTTCAAAATACGAGACTGCTTACTGAAGCCTTATTGAATTTCTATCGAATTTAGTAAGTCCCGTAGCTTTTTAAGCTCATCGGTGCTTAGGGTTACACCCTTTCCCATTTTTTGATGGTCGGGGGACCAGCTTCTGATGTCGTATTTTGCTGGATTTTTGTTCCATGAAATTTTGTTTAGTTCTAAATTCCAGCCTTTACTGCCTTCTGAAATCAAAAGGTGCTCGCCTTCAAAATCGAATGTAAAATTCTCTGCCATAAAAACTCCTAAACCTGATAATTATACCACTGATTTTGTAAAAGTCGAATTTTTTCTGGCAAAAAGCCTGGAAAATTTTGATATTTTCTATGGTGTTTGCTTGACACAAGTTCTTGAATTAGGTATATTCTTAAAACACATCTTTGTGTGCTCTTGTAGCTCAGTTGGTAGAGCACAGCATTGGTAGTGCTGAGGTCAGCGGT
>FLNY01004408.1_pt1 | contig 26752 bp, 12 predicted proteins | sample 1140381 | NCBI WGS metagenome assembly FLNY01 (sample SAMEA3878172, study PRJEB12797) | bioreactor metagenome | biome: Moose rumen | place: Sweden | collected 2011-10
CTCGCTGATATACACCGGAGGGCAGAATCTGTGTAATCGAGCGAATAACTATGAGCTCAACAATTCTGATAAAAGTCCATCTCATCAGTGAAATCTGTGTTCATAAACTGAAATTTTAACATGCGAAACTTGTATTAATTTTTTATTGCAGGATGGAATTTAAGAAGGAACGGAAAGCCTCTCCCCCCGCCCTCCCCCATAGGGAGGGAGCCCACTTCGTGGTGACCATGCGGATGGGCGTAGTTGACGGTTTAAGTGAAAAGTGAATATTTTAAGTGAAAAGTGAAGAGTGAAGAGTGAAGAGTGAAGAGGTGATGGGTTACGGTACGAAAGATGGAGGTGTTAGGACGAAATACCCCCTCCCAGCAGGGGGAGGGGGCAAGGGGTAGAAGCTTCCATAAGGAGAGGCTATAGAATTAAGCGTACATGGCAACGATAGCCTCGTAGAGTTCCTGTTTGCCGGAGGTCTGCTTAGGCTCACCCACTTTCTTGCCATATTCGTAAGCCTGCTCGAGAGTGAGTTTTCCATCCTCAAAGTCCTTGCCGACTCCACTGTCGAAAGAAGCGTAACGCTCTTTCTTCATAGCTGGGAGAGGAGACTCCTCAATGATCTTGGCAGCAGACTCAAGCGCACGAGCCATCGCATCCATGCCACTGATATGAGCGATGATGATATCCTCAAGGTCTGTAGAGTTACGACGAGTCTTCGCATCGAAATTCGTACCACCAGTGCCGAGGCCGCCGTTGCGGATGATTTCAAGCCAAGCCTGAACGAGCTCATACTGGTCGATAGGGAACTGGTCAGTATCCCATCCGTTCTGGTAGTCACCACGGTTGGCGTCGATAGAACCAAGCATACCGTTATCGACGGCCACTGCGAGCTCATGCTCGAATGTGTGACCTGCGAGTGTGGCGTGGTTCACTTCTATATTCACTTTGAAGTCCTTGTCGAGGTTGTGTGCTTTAAGGAAACCGATGACAGTCTCAGTATCCACATCATACTGATGCTTAGAAGGCTCCATTGGCTTCGGCTCGATGAGGAATGTACCCTTGAAACCCTTTGCGCGCGCATAGTCGCGAGCCATCGTCAGCATAGTGGCCATGTGCTCCTTCTCACGCTTCTGGTCGGTGTTGAGCAAGCTCATATAACCCTCACGTCCGCCCCAGAACACATAATTCTCAGCACCCAATTTGATACCGGCATCGATGGCATTCTTAATCTGAACGATAGCACGGGCCACCACATCGAAATCAGGGTTAGTGGAAGCTCCGTTCATATAGCGAGCATGACCGAAAACATTGGCTGTTGACCAAAGTAGCTTAATGCCTGTCGCAGCCATCTTCTCTTTGAGATAGTCTGTGATGGCCGCGAGATTAGCCTCATATTCCTCTACAGACTCACCCTCAGAGACGAGGTCAACATCATGGAAGCAGAAATACGGGAATCCCAGTTTCTCCATAATCTCGAAACCAGCATCAGCTTTCTGCTTAGCAATCGTGATAGCATCAGGACCCTGATTCCAAGGGAATTTCTTGGTGGTGCCACCGAACTGGTCACCACCCTCTGCACAGAGTGTGTGCCACCATGCCATAGCGAAACGAAGCCAATCCTTCATTTTCTTACCCATGATTACTTTTTCAGCGTCATAATAATGGAAAGCTAATGGATTCTTGGAGTCCTTGCCTTCAAACTTGATCTTACCGATCTCTGGAAAATACTCTTTTGCCATAATTTTTTAGATTTAAATATAATAAATTAATTTACCTGTTACGTCAATTTTGATCTCATTGATTATTCGCTCGATTCCACAGATTTCTTTAGAAAAAAATAAAATGAACCAATTTCTATATTTTTGATTGTAAACATTCCAACCAACGCTGGTATGCGGCTTTGTATGGCTCGCAGTCAGCCTCAGGACGGATAGTAGCGATATGCTTGAGAGTCTGGAACGCCTCATCGCTGTCCTTGTAAATGCCGGCACCGATACCGGCACCGTATGCGGCGCCTACAGAGCCGTCCGTCTCATAGAGTTCAATATCAGCTCCAGTGACAGATGCCAATGTGGTGCGGAACATCGGATTAAGGAACATATTAGCATGTCCAGCTTTAATGGTTTTGATTTCCATCCCCATTTGTCGCATGATATCCATGCCATAGGCAAAGGAGAAAACAATTCCTTCCTGTGCCGCGCGAAGGAGATGCGCTTTCTTGTGGATATTGAAATTGAGGCCATTAATAGAGCATCCGATTTCCTCATTCTGTAAGATTCGCTCGGCGCCATTGCCAAACGGTATGATAACCAACCCTTCACTACCAACCGGAACAGTATCAGCCATTTGGTTCATGTCACCATAGGAACTGCCTTCAGGCGCCACATTCCGCTTCATCCATGCATTAAGGATGCCTGTGCCGTTAATACAGAGGAGCACTCCAAGTCGAGTCTGATCGTCAGTGTGGTTGACATGTGCAAAGGTGTTGACACGCGAGAGTTTGTCGTAGTTCACCTCACCCAGCACACCATAAACCACGCCAGAAGTGCCACCCGTGGCAGCAATCTCACCTGGTTTCATCACATTGAGCGAAAGCGCATTGTTCGGCTGGTCGCCACCACGGTAAGCCACAGGTGTGCCAGCAGCCAGTCCCAGTTCGTCGGCAACCTCTGGGCATACAACGGACTGTACAGAGAAAGTAGGCACAATCTCAGGAATCATATCTTCCGAGAAACCAAAGTAATTCATGATATCCTTGCTCACCTCCTTGTTTTTGAAATCCCAGAACATACCCTCGGAAAGACCAGATACCGTAGTCTGACGGCATCCACCCGAGAGCCGCATAGCGATATAGTCGCCCGGGAGCATAATCTTATCAATTTTTGTGAAGAGCTCAGGCTCATTATCCTTCACCCATGCAAGCTTGGCAGCAGTGAAGTTGCCAGGCGAGTTGAGCAGATGTTCCAGACAAGTGTCTGCACCAATGGATTCAAAAGCCGCATTGCCGTATGGAACCGCACGACCGTCACACCAAATAATGGAAGGACGGAGTGGATTACAGTCTTTGTCCACACACACTAGTCCATGCATCTGATAAGAAATGCCAATAGCCTTCACGTCTTTAAGACTTCGTCCGGCTTTCTCAGCCACACGGACAGTGGCCTGACAGAGTTCATCCCACCACATCTGTGGTTCCTGCTCTGCCCATCCGGCCTGACGGGAGATGATGGGCGCCTCAGCATCCGGATATTGTGCACTTGCGATGGTCTGGCCAGTTTTGGAATCAACCAGGGATGCTTTCACCGATGAAGTGCCTATGTCGTAACCTAGTAACATAATATTGAGTGAAAAGTGAAGAGTGAAAAGTGAAGAGTGAAAAGTGTATATAGTTTTTAAACACAGATTTATTTCATTCATCCATGCCATTGATGGTCTGGATGGTGCCGTCAGGGTTGTAGTGGAGCTCACAGACTTTGAGAGAGCGGAGCCAGGTTTTACCACCGGAAGGAACGGAATCGTGGTGGAAGAGATACCACTTGCCTTTATACTCGATAATAGAGTGATGGGTGGTCCATCCTACAACCGGTGTGAGGATTACCCCTTGATAAACGAAAGGACCATAAGGGTTATCACCAATGGCATAGCAGAGGAAATGAGTGTCGCCCGTGGAATAGGAATAATAGTACTTACCATTATATTTATGCACCCATGTGGCTTCGAAGAATCGGTGGGGATCGCTGGCTTTGAGCGGATTTCCGTCTTTGTCCACCACGATTACAGGGCGTGGTGCCTCGGCAAACTCCAACATATCATCCTGAAGGAGTGCCACACGACCCGGAAGAGCCGGTTCATCGCCTTCAGGCAAATAAGCATTCTCAAGCGCTTTATTGTCCTTATACCGCTGTAACTGTCCTCCCCAGATTCCACCGAAATAGAAATAAACTTTTCCGTCGTCATCCTTAAAAACAGCCACATCAATGGAATAACTGCCTTTCATTGGAGCCGGCTGCGGAATGAACGGGCCTTCCGGACTGTCAGCCACAGCCACACCAAAGCGGAAGATGTCGTTCTGATCCTTGAGTGGAAAATACATATAATATTTTCCATCTTTCTCTTGCACATCACAGTCCCAGAGCTGACGGCCAGCCCAAGGAATATCCTCCACAGACAGAATCACACCATGATCCCGCAGAGATTTCTCGCCACGCGCCACAGCCTCGATATCATCGGTGGAGAATACATGATAGTCTTTCATGTTGAAATGATCACCGTTGTCGTTCTCCGGCACACCAGACTCCCAATCGTGAGACGGGTAAATATAAAGTTTTCCGTTGAACACATGGGTTGAGGGGTCTGCCATGAAGTCATTCGGCACAAGATATGCTTTTCCTTTCATGATTACTTTATACTTTGAAATTAAAATATTTTATGATTCTTTATGACGAGCTTCTATCTCGCGGTTAATCTGATCGATTTTCTCATCGGAAAGCTCATATTTGGAAATGATGAACATCGCTAAGAAGAGGAGAATAGCCGGAATGACACATACAAGCCAGAGAATACCCTCCTCTGCGAAAGGAGTCTGGTCAATCACCTTACTATTATACCCCACGTATGCCAGAACAGCCGGACCCACGATACTTCCGAAGGTCATTCCAGCTTTAAAGAACAATCCTGTCAGGGCATTGACGATTCCAGAGATACGACGGCCAGTGGTGTATTCACCATAGGAAATCACCTCAGGCACCAGTGCCCACATATAGCCCGTCGCCACAATCACACCGGTGCTCTTGATGAACTGCGCCACATAAATCATCATCATGTTCGGATGTGGCAGCTTAGCGATTATATAAAGCATCACCATTCCAATAATGGCAGCTCCCAAGAAAATATAGAACATATTTTTCTTCCCTACCAAACGTTTGAACCATGGGACAAGCGGCATGAACAAGAATGCCGGGATGGAGCCCAACGCCATGAAGATGGACAACTCCTGAGCGGAGCCATGCAAATTGCTATTCACGAAATATGCTCCGGCCGCATTACCGACAGACATCATCGCAAAGGCGGTAATGAAGAAGAATGCGAGCACACGCAAAGGTCTGTTACGGACGAATTCCATCCACAAGTCACTGACTTTCACTGTCTCCGTTGCTTTTGCATCCATCACCACACGCTCTTTGCACTGTGAGAAACAGAAAAGAAGGAGGCAGAAACCCACAATGGCATAAATCGTCATAGTTATAAACCATGCCGATGAGTCTTTCGGAAGACTATCGGAAGGGGCGCCGGCAATGAGTGCTATAAAAAGAGGAAGTCCTGAGTTAACCGCCAATCCACCCAGATTAGCCATAAACATACGTACGGAAGTAAGAATCGTGATCTCATCGGTGTCGCGAGTCAGCGATGAATTCAACGCTCCATAAGGCACATTGATGAATGTGTAGAGGAGTTGCATGGAAATATATGTGACGTATGCGTAAATCAGCGATGGTGCAAATCCGTTCCAAAAGCAGAGGATGGCAAATCCGGAAAGCGGAATGCCAACATAAAGAAGATAAGATCGGTATTTGCCATAACGCGGATTACTTTTGTCGATTAACGCTCCGACTATCGGATCCCAAATTACGTTAGCCACATTCCCCACAAGGAACATGATGGCTACAGCAGATGGTGTTAATCCATAGATGTCGGTGTAAAAGAAAAGAAGATAGGTACAGATTACTTGGAAAATGAGGTTTTGCGCCAAATCACCCGACCCAAAACCAATACGTTGAAGCCATGAAAGTTTATAAAATCCTTTGTCTTCGTTAGTTGTGTTATTAGTCATAAGTTGTTATTTTTTTGCAAATTTAGTATTTTTCATTGATTTTCCAATTTAATTTTTGTTACATAAGTTTTTTATAATGTAACATGTGTTAAAATATTTAATAAGAGGTGTGAGATTAAAAGAAAAACAACACCACGCGTGGTGTTGTTTTTAACCTCATTTGATTAGTAGCGGATTTTTGTCGTACTGACAGTGCCGTCCTTCAAGACAGAGCGTAGGATGAAGAGTCCGGCAGACGGTTGCCTCACTTTACGTCCGTCGATGGTGAAGTACTCTTTGACAACGATTTGAGCATCATCGATTGTATTTTGAATCCCTGTCGGGTTTTCTCCATCGTCTGATAGATACACTTTGTCTATATACATTGCCACATTCGCATTAAGTGACTCAAATCCGGCAAGACAGATATGCGACGGGTCAATCTTGTTGCCATTGGCATCCGTCATGTTCTGTAAATCAATAACGGCTTTCTTTGTGGAACTGATGCTCTGTGAGAAACAAGGGTTGAGATAATCGTCGGTGTCATAGATACGGAAAAACGGTTTTGCAGCAGTAGCCATTCTCAAAAATTCCACAACGAGATATCGGTGTTGGGAGCAATCGAGTCCTTTGCTGTATCTCCATCCACCGAAACTACCAGCATATTGACCAGTAAAATAAGCCATGGTGTTAGTTTTCCTAAAGTTTCCCAGAAGGTATAAAGAAGGGTTAAAGTCCTCATTTGTCAGCGGGAACGGGTCAACAGAGTAGTCGAAGTCAATTGTCTTCTTCTGATCAAGCACTTCCAGCATTTTCTCCGCATAGCGTTTTCCAATCATTCTATACCCCTCAGCTGTAAAATGAAGTCCGTCAGAGGCGCCAGGACATCCGGTTGATGAAATGACATAGGAATTCGGTATCACAAAATGAGTGTTGCCGATGACCTTGTTATGACCGTAACATACCCCTCCCTGCGCTTGTGCCAGTGTCTCGCCGATGAGCAACGGCGTCTCCTCCTCATTCAGTCCTAATTCCTTCAGCAGACGGAGATAGACACGTTTTACTTTTACAGGCCAGTCAATCTGTGAGTTGTTAGAACATCCCTGATGTAAAAGTATTCCCTTAATGACTCCCACTTCTTGTGCTTTTTTTGCAAGGTCAACCAAAGTTCGGAACGGATTGTCGTTGTATTCCTTGCAATAACTTTTATACCAGTCGGCCGACGTTGCTATATTCTCCGCACATTTATCCTCATCAAAAAGTTCGATAGGACATCCCCCCACAGCCACATTAATAACACCTACTCTGATGCTGTCGGGTAGATTTTCCACCATAGTCCGTCCGAAATAGTCGGCAGGTGTGAGTCCGGTGTAGTCACGACAAAGCGGCGGGTAGGCCACATACCAATTACCCTTTTTTCTTCCAGAAGACGACATATCCACAGCAGCCATCATCAGGAAGCGCTCGTCCACATTCTGTCGGTCGATATCCTCAATAGCCGCATTCCCTTCCATATTTGACTGTCCGAAGCAGAGATAAATATGGAAGTTAGGGTCAAACTCTTTTGGTTGGACAATAGCTCCCGCGTCTGTTTTCTTAGTCAATCCCTTGGCCACATTCTCAAACATTTGAATATAATAGGAAAGTCTGTTGATGGCAGATCTCATCTTTGCATCGGTATTCATTTTATCAGGCGCATAGGTGTCGAGCGCAGTCTTGAGCGAGTTATAAACGGCCTTGGATGTCATCTCCGGAGTATCTTTCCAGTCGGCGATAAGATTCTCTGCTTTTTTATAGATCCCGTTGTATTCCTGCTGAACAGACTGAAGGCTGAAGCGCTTACAGAAGTTCCAGATTTCACGCGCATTGCCGTCCATCGGCCAATGTCCGCCATTACGATAAGAGAAAAGCTCTACGACATTTCCAGTCTTATCATTGCTCCAGACTTCCTTATCGCCATTAAACCAGCTACCAGGATTATAGTTTTCCAGAATGATGTAAGAGGTAAACTCGTTCATCTTCGCCATGTTCTCCACATAGTCGTGAATACCATATTGCGAATAACCGAAGACATCATCATCATAAGCATGACAATGAATGAGGTTGACAGGTTTCTTACAATTATTCCATGGCTGTTCGCTGAACTGAATGCCACTGGTTGGCGCGAAAGCGGCAAAACGGTCCTGCACGTTAGCCATGCAGTGATACATGAGCATAGACCCCATGGAGAATCCCGACCAATAAACTCTGTAGGTGTTGATTTTGTAGCGTGAAACCATCTCATCGATTGACTTCAGCACAAAATCCTGGTCAGCAGTTCCACCGATGTCCCATGTGCTTCCATCTGAACGGAGGTAGGTCACAACAAATTTTGCCGTATCAATCAGGTTATAGAATTTATCAGCATCATATTGATATTCAGGACTCTGATTCATTCCATGTGTCACAACCATCAGAGGCATATTATCAGAAACAGCATTGGGTGTGAAAACCACCATATTTCGTGATTTACCGTTGACAGTGATATCAATACTTTCCCTCTTGTATGCAAAAGAGGAAATGACTGCGAAAAAGCCAATGGCAATAAAAACAAATCGTCTCATAGATGGTAAAAAATGTAAGAAGTATAGATTATTAATTTCCAGCCATATTGTTGATGACAGCCACCACATCGTTGATGTCCACATCGGAGTCACCATTAACATCGGCATAGCGCCATGAAGCTGTGCCCGCCATCTGATTGATTACCGCCACCACATCGTTGATGTCCACAACACCGTCCTCATTCACATCAGCCGTTGTTTTCTTCACAAGTTTCACCTCACTGATGTAGATGGCAGAGCCTCCCAAAGACCAGAATCCGGCGATATAGATATGGCTAGGGTCACAGAGTGTTCCGTCTGACTTCACCATATTATGAAGATCAATCTCAACCGTTTTCTTAGTACCCATATCGCACATATACGGTATAGACCAATAGTTGTTCTGGTCAAACAGTCGGAATGAAGGTGAACAAGAAGCGGCACGACGGAGAGTGACAACAAGATAGTCATATTCACTGAGGTCAACGCCAGAACTGTATTCCCATCCACCAAATCCATACTGAGATGTTGTCAGAGCTCCCGCATCACCCACTTGTATGAATGACCCAGTGCCATAGACAGACGGATTGAACGCACCTTTCACGAGAGGGAAATAAGCAACGGTAACTTTGAATCCGACAGTCTGGACATTACCCATAACATCGGTATATGTAGCCGTTACAGATGCGGCGCCTTCTTTCAAGCCGACAAGTTTTCCACCTACAACACTTACGACTGAAGGGTCTGAAATTTCATACGTTGTGTTTGCAGCCACATTTGAAGTAATACCCGACTTGAAGGTAGCTGTCAGTTCTACCGTTTTTGTCGCGCCAGGCATCAATGTGTAGTTATTGGAGTCGATGGTCAGACCTGTCATGGTAAGATCATCCTCGGTATAGGTTTTCAAAACACCCTCTCCATAGAAGTAATCCTCAGAAAAGACAGGTTCTGTGGAAAACCAGTCGATATCGACATAGCCCCCCAACTGCTTTGTGGCATAGTTGAAGAGATAGAAACGCTGCCCCACGAAATAGTCGAGTGTATAACCCATTGTCATTGTCACGCCCCACTGTGTCCAGTTCTCGTTATCAGCGCTATAGTAGTATTTACAACTGTTGGTACCGAAATTAACAATTGCACGGAGATAGATTGAATCGGCTACTATCTCATCCCCCATAACAGATTCTTTCTTTTCGAGGTTCTGCGAGTTGAACGCGCAACGTTCGCTATAGAGCACTTTCTTTCCTTCTACCATCTTCACAGCAATAAACGAATAAGGGTTTTGGAACACAGCCAATCCTGCGACATCGCCTTCTTGCATGTGGGAAATATCCATCTTCACTGTTCCATAAGAGTCGGCATACTTATTAGCAGCCGTCGCATTCGGATTATAGGCAAAAATTCGCTGTGTAAGTGAGTTATGCGCAGAATTGAGATTATCTGTGACATACGCAGTATGCAGACGCAAGTATCCCGGATTTTCGAAGAGAGACCATGCAGAGTTGTCAGGATTGTGATTCCATTGCCACTGCATATTGAGTTTAGGATCTGTGAAGGTGTCGTTGGTCGGCAGATAAGTTCGATTGCAGGTTGCTCCTACATCCGGACTCTTATAAGCCTTACCTGTGTCACTGACATCTATTCCGTCATTTCCGATAACAGGCCATCCATTTGTCCATTTCACTGGTTCAAGGTATGGAATACGTCCGACTGCGCCAGCATCTTTGAAAAGGATAGTCCACCACTCTCCGGTCTGCGTCTGAACAAATGCTCCCTGATGTATATGCTGATTGGCAAACACACGTCCGTCGTGTTCCTCGTATGGTCCCATCGGGTCTGTAGCCCGGAAGATTGTCTGACTGCCCTCAGTACCTCCGTATGTAGCATAGATATAATAGTAGTCACCTATATGATACATGTGGCTACCCTCGCATCCATTACCAACAGTGATAACCGTCTTGCTCTCTATCCGCTTGAGCGTGGTCGGATTGAGTTTGGAAACAGAGATATTGCCGATACCGCTGGCAATATAGAGAAATCCATCACCATTCTCACCATCGTCGAAGAGCCATCCCGAATCGTAATAGTGATCGGACATCTTTGTCATGGTCCATGTTCCGGCAGGATCTGTGGCAGTAAGGAGGATGTTCTGAGTGGAATCCACACCAGAGCGCCCGTAGCAGATAAAATAGATATAGAACTTGCCTTTGTAGTAATTGAGAGACGCAGCCCACTGTCCCTGTGCATAATGATGAGCTCCATTGATCAGGTTGTACGCATCGTTATCATCGATTTGCTGGAGCGGATTGGCACAGTACTCCCAGTTTACCAGGTCTTTGGACTTGAGGAGAGTTGCTCCCGGGAAATGGTACATGGTGGTTGAAACCATATAGAATGTGTCGCCCACACGAATCACATCCACATCAGGGAAATCGGCATTGAGAATCGGGTTTATGTACGTTCCGTTACCTTGGTCTGCCGTCCACTGGCGTCTGAAAGCCGGATGCGGTGTATTTACCTGGGCATATTCCTTATACCATCTGAAACAGGCTTCACCACATGCCTCATACGGATCAAGTCCATTTGCAGTCATCGCATCGGTAAAGGCAGGCACCACCTTATTGTTTTTCACATATTGGTCAATATCGATGAAATCGCCTGTTCCGGTCAACGTCATACTGATATTTCCAAAATGGTCGAGCACCGCCTTGAAGGCAGAGCCCCACTTTGATGTGGAACCAGTGGCCCACGTGCCGTAATTGGGTTGCACCCAATCTCCGTGCTCATTATAATGTCCTTGCGCGGAAGTATTTGTCGGGCTCCAGTCCACCTCCGTGATAACAATTGGTTTTTCCTCCACCACAGGTACTGCATCCTTGAAACTATTTATGGCATTTGTTTTATTATAGGAATTGTCGTTCGTATTATACCAACCCACATAGTCATGGACTGCATACCCATAGTTATAGTCAATAACTGGGTTTGTGGCATAATTGCGGTAATTAGACTGCCAGCCGGTGCCGGGGAGTAGAATGACACCGGTGAATCCGTTGGCACGGATCTTATCGACAATAGGCTGGAAGAATTCACGGAGAGCGGTTGGAGTATCCTGTCCGTTAGCATCAAGAAGGTTAACAGGCTCATTTCCGAGTTCAAGCATGATTTGTCCGGAATACTTCCGTACAGAGTCGTTCTGTGAGACAATATCCCACACCGTCTGTAGATATTTATTATAGTCATCGCCTACTTGCACAGTCTCCGGGAACACTCCAGGCGGCCGCATAATGATATATAATCCTCTGTCGATTGCATTTTTTGCAATACGGAAATAGAGTGAACGGAGATATGTTCTCAAACGAGCTGATGAGAAAGCACTGATATCGTTCTCACCAGTTGAGGATTTGTTTGGGTCGTTTGTCCAACACGGGTCGAGATGTAAGCGGAACACGTCACACCAAGCCCCGTTTGCTGTATCAGTGATAGCTGTGAACAGCTTGTTAAAGTAATTCACACACGGTGTGATTGTGGATGAATTGCACGCATTTCCCCATCGATAACTGTTGAAATAGGGGTTAGGCGTATCCATTACTCCATGCAACACCACTTTATTTCCATGCGGATCGACAAAATATTTTCCTTCCACGTGAAGAGGAGGCGTGTTTCCATATTGTGCAAAAACTGACAAAAAAGAAATTAGTAAAACGGTTGTCGAGGTAAAAAATCTGTTTAACATATTATTATACAGTTGTCTATTTTCGCTGCAAATATAGCATATATTTCATATACATTATTAACAATAATGTAACAAAGGTTGTCGGAAATGAAACAGACAAGATTAAGAGCAAAAAAACAAAGATGAATAAATAAAGAATAATATCCTTTATGATGAAAAAGGAAACTACTTTGTTTTTAAAAATTTCCCGCCTTTTTTTATTAACAACCCTTTATGATTATTAATATTCACCCTTCTTCCACTAACATCATAGACCGGATCATTCAAGTTGTTCTTTTCGTCTTCAACCTGGTCAACCGCAGTTGGCGCGAGGAATTTAAGGTCTATATAATCAATGTCGGGCATCCAGTTCGACGGATTTGAAAGGCGTATGGTATTTCGCCCTTTCTCCAGCTGAATGTTCACAGAACGCCGGGCTACAGTGCCCCACCCTCCCGAATTAACATTAAGAGAGGTAATTTTTTTTCCGTTGACAGTGACAATTATATTTCTGTTTTCACCAGAAATATAGGCGACAGAAAGGCTGTAGTTTCCGCCCTCCTGGCTATAGACATCCCTCCATACCAGGTCGTTTTGCTCGCTATAGCCAAGCCATCCGGCTTTAAACCCAGCCGAGCAGGTAACATCGGCAGAATAGACGCCGGTCCGTTCTGACTGATTATTCTTAATTTCCTGATAATCGCTGATATATGCAGTCTCTGCCTCATAGCGTGTGCGTTCGATACGTTTTTCCGCTTCAGCCACATAGATTCGAGCGCCATGTGCTGGAACTGTCACATCATATTGTCCATTGAAATCACCCAAATCCTTACGCGCAAAGACATCGCGCAACGACACAGTACCATCAAGAGACAGGTCGGTGAACTTCACAGGCACCTCACGCTGGTCGTCATTAGGGTTATAGACAGCAAAAGCCCGTTTATTACCCTGCAGGGTCTCAAGGTCTTTAACAAGAACATGACATCCATTTGTCAGGGCAACGATATAAGCCTGTTGATAGAGCGTATCCTGATTCAATGCTATCAGCTCCCTGTTTCTCAACAGGTTCAATGCAGTTGACTTGATATTCGACAGGTCGCATCCAATCAGAAGTGGAGAACACATGATGCACCACATTCCGAAGTGAGTCTTATCCTCTTCCACAGAAAGAGAACGTCCAACCTCCAGCATGTCCATATCGTTGAAATGTCCATCGTAGCAATAAGCCGAAAGGTAGAGATTCTCAGCCAGAATACCTTTCACAGATTTCCAACTGTCGTTGATGTCAGGCGTAGTACGCCAAGAAAATGCCACGTCGTGCACCCATGTGCCCGGATAATTCCAGCGACACACATTAAGGCGTACATCATCACGCCCAGTAGCTTTGATTGCCTCACTGATGGCAGTATAACGTTCCTGCGGGTCGAGGGCAAGTCGTTGTGAGTTCTGAGGAGCATCACCCCCACAAAAATCCACTTTGATGAAATCGAATCCACATTCTTTGAAATAGAAATCGGCATCATGTTGATCGTAGTTATAGAATCCCACATTTACACTCTGTGTGTCACCGTTATAATAATTACCACAGGTGTTGCCACCCGCATCTGAATAGATGCCAGCCTTGAGCCCTTTATCATGTATAAAATCGACAACCGGTTTGAGACCGTTAGGAAAGCGTGTTGGGTGGATAAGCAACTCTCCAGTCTGCTTGTTGCGTCCTCCGAAAAAACCATCATCGATATTGATATGGTTGAATCCCACATCTTTCAGTCCTTTCAACACCATGGCATTCGCCTGGCGTTTGATAAGTGTCTCGTTGATATTCACGCCATAGGTATTCCAAGAGCTCCATCCCATTGTAGGCCCATTCTGAGCCATTATCGAGGAAGAGACAAGAGTAATAAAGATAAAGAATCTGATTCTCATAGGTTTATGCTATTAGTTGATTGCACAAATTTACAAAATAAATAGAACATGGACAAAAGAAAAGGAAAGATTATAAAAACAACTCCTCACAAACCGTACGTTTATGAGGAGTTGAATAACAAACGTTATGAATTAAATTCCCGCCATCTCATTGATGATTGCCACAACGTCGTTGATATCAACATTGCCGTTGGCATCCTCATTGACATTGGCATTTGCCCAGTCGGCGGTACCAGCCATCACATTGATAACAGCCACAACATCGTTGATGTCAACCTTGCCGTCTTCATTCACATCTCCTCTAAGCGCAGCTTTACCGAGATAGAAGAGCTGGAAGTCGTCGAACAGACACCAGTCACCATCAATAGTTGTATCCTTATAAAGACCAATTGTAATGTCACCACCCTCACCGATTACCACAGTCACTTCGTTGTCGTAAGCGCCATTGTCGTTTTTGAAGCGAGCATTACCACCACGCATGGAATTCGGATAGAAGTAGCGGTCGCCACCCTCCATAAAGAATGAGTCGTAGATCCAAGCATCCTCACCGTCTGTCTCATATACATTACCGTCCGTGTCGAACGCCTGACGCCAAGAAATGACTGTGTAAGATATGTTTCCATCCTCATCCACGTCCTCATATTCCTCAACCCAAGCACGGAGAGTCTGCTCTTCCTCACCAAGTTCGGCGGCCGGGTTAATGGCAGTAAAGGAGTATTCCGTATATGAACGTTCGGTGAAAAGCGCATCCTCGTTACAGATGGACACCACATCTTTTTCCCGTTTGTTAGCAAAGAACTTCACGTTAGGTGTATATTCGCCAGACTCCATATACCATACGTGATCGAATGCGGAATTAATGGAACCATCCCGATAGTAAGATTTAACCTTTGCTTTATATTTACCCGCAGGAAGTGAGAACACAGTCTGCTCGATACGGAAGTTGGTGTTATAAGCTTCCGCATTCTGAAGACCATTATCCACTGTAAAGTTGCCGGTCCATCCGTTATGATTCTCTGTGAACGAAGGGTTTACGAGGAGAACTGAGATATCGACAGGGTTGTCCTCGGAAGCATTTTCCATCCCGAGGTCAGCCATGATAGTCGCATTGTAGAATACTGCCAATGCTTTTTCATAGGCCTTCAGTGTCTCAGCCGTTGCATATTCATCTTCAAGTTTAGCTGCCTGCTCGTTTACAGCGGCTTTCAGGTCGGCATTATCTATTTTTGAATAATTGTTCACGATTTCAATGTAATGAACATACTCGTTATAATCGTCCACACAAGCCTGGAGATCTTTATATGTTGATGTTTCCCCTTCATAAATATCGAATGTGTGGAATACAGCGGTACCGAGATACTTGTATTCATTTGAATCCCCGGAATAATTTCCTTGGAGATTGGCAAACATCGCTGTGATGTCATTGTTTGTCACATAGTTATTGGCAGTGTTGATATAGGTTTTAGCCTCATCAATGGTCTTCAACGCCTGTTCATAAGCATCGTATCCCACAATAGGAAGTGTAATGCTGTTCATCATAGCCTCGACCTCAGCCTTATCGCCAAGAAGAATGAGCGCTTCCGTATCCACTTCGCTCAATTTATTCTCAACCAGTTTGGTAAAGTCAGGGTTCTCACCATAATAGTGGAGCTGCATACCCGTGAAGGAGCTGAAGCCATTCGCAAAGAATGCCACACGCGCAGTTCCATCGGTAACGTGAATCATACCAGTCGTATAATACGTCCAGTCGTCAAGAGAGTAGTTCCACCAACCGGACAGACGAGTCTCCTCCTCAGATTGAACTGTCACACCACCAGAAGTGATTCGGATACCCATATTACAGTTGCCCGACCAGTCGTTAGACCAAGTGATACCGCATCCCTGGATACTGTAATATCCTTCAGGCAGACCAGTGAGGTTCTGTGCGATCTCCATCTCACTGCGTGGCATATTCCACTGTTTAGCGCTGGAGAGTTTATGGTTCCAATAAGGCTCGTACCAGTTGGTGTTCACCTGATACCATTCTCCGAGAACAGTCTCATCCGTACCGATGTTAACACCTTTTCCAATTGGAATACGGGTCGTTGTATTATAAGTACTGTTGTTATCTGATCCAGACTCACCTAAGTCATTCCAGCCCTGGAGTACGCCATCACCATTCAGAACGATATCCTGTGGTTCCCATCTTTTAGCCTCCTCATTCCATACAGGATTATATTCAGGCTGACAGAAGAACGGATAGGCAATCAATCCAGAAAGGTCCTGATAGCCCTTCTCTCCTTCTGGTTTCGTCAGCATATAGGCTGCACGCGCAGCTTTCAGATCATTCAGAGCCTTCGTGTAGTCTTCAGGAGCAGAAGTATAAACGCCGCCAGTATCACTACCGAATTCATCGGCTTCCACCAACTTGGCTTTAGCAATAGCAGCCTGGAAATCAGCCAGACCACTATAATCAGTGGAGCCAGCAAGATCCTCACAGGAGGCAATAAGGTCGGTAAGCGCTTTCGCATCCGAGAGAATAGGACGATATCTGAGAATCAGTGCATTTAGTTTACCGATGGCTGTGTTATACTGTCCAACGGTAGTGTAAGTGCCTGACTCATCCTCAAGTTCCACCATTTCGTTCTCATAATAGCCGAGCAGAGAGACGTATCCGGCCTCCTCAAGTGTTCTTCTGAAATCATCTACCAAAATCATCTGATTCTGGAATTCCTCCTGGGCAACCATCAACTGAACAGCCTCCCCGGCATCGCTGATATAGAAAGCCTGAAAATTCGTGAAGATGACCCAGTCGCCATCAAGTGTGGCAGTCTTACGGATACCTAATTTCACATAGCCGTCTTCAGTGTGAACCACCTTGATGACATTATCTTTATAATAACCGGCGTCAAAATACTGACGAGTGCCCTCCATACAGTTTGGTACATAATAAGTGACATCGTCGTAAGAATAGGACACGTCGTTTGTCCATTCTGTGGTTTCGAAAAGACGTCCGGTACTATTCTCGCTCGACGCAATGCTTTGGAGAGGTGTAGAAGTAGTGCGAGTCACTTCGGTAACCTCACCCGTTTCCTCATCAATATTCACGGACTCTCCGAAAAATACAGCATTGATTTTTTCGGACTGATTCCAGTAAGGCACACGATAATCACCACGGTAGAATCCCTGGACTGTGAACTGATAATATCCGGCAGGAAGCCAGAAAATCTGATAAAACTCTGCCCCATTAGGGACATTAAACATTTCCCATTCCTCAAAGCTGTATGCAGATACATTTGTCGCAGTCCATGCATTTGATGCGTTGGAAGCTCCCGAATAGTCCTGCCAACTAATTTGGTCGGAAATATCCTGACCCGATGTCCAATCAGCCTGTGCAAACAGAGCCGTTGAAATCATCAAAGAAAAAAAGAAGGTAAATAATTTTTTCATAATGAAACCAAATAATTATTATTTATGATTATAATTTTTATGAAGTCGGCTTAGACTTTTGCAGCAGTATGTGCCAGCGCTGTTGTGTTGCGGAGGGCCGCTACCCTCCGCATTGAATTACAACAACTAAATAAACTAACTAACACTTAAAAACTACAAACTTTATGTATGGAACAACATTTCTGCTGATAAATCTCACGATTTTGAGTGCAAATTTAAATTAATAAATTATATATGAGAAGGTGATTTGATTCTTGAAATATTAATTTTGACACACGATGGCATATATAATCAAAATTTACAGAAAATGTATCAAAACAGACAAATTACACATTTGAAACATATTGTAAATGATACAAATAATAACTAACTTTGCATAAATGAAACTCATAAAGATTATGAAACATATATTATTATTCTCTTTGTTCATACTGTCAACCGTGCATGTCAGCTCACAAGTTGCGCGTTTATACACGATGCAACAAGGTCTGAGGAGTTCGTATATTAATTCCCTGTTTGTTGACAAAGATAATTTTTTGTGGGTAACAACCAACACCTCTGTCGATGTGTTTGACGGTTACCGTTTCCAGGAAATTAAAAATCATGACGCCAATGGAGAATTATTATTTAACAATGTAAACCAAATCAAGCAACTGGACGACAAAAGATATTGGTTTATGACCAATGTGGGTCTATATATCTATGACAAATCGACGAACCATTTCAGTAAAGAGTTGTTAGCTGGTAATGAAACAACAGCGAGCAACCGCAGTTCGTTGCAACATGGTCTGGATTATCCTGGAACAAACCAGACAATATTTTCGACAGAAGGTCATGGAATGTTTGTCATTGATAACGAAAAGCTCGTGAATGACTCCAAGAAATCCGAATTGTTGAATACGCTGATTGGTGAGACCTTCACTCGCGATGTCATCATTGACTCCAAGGACAATCTGTGGGTAAGCGATATTCAGAACAGAGTGAGTTGTATCAATCTGAAAACTCTTCAAAAACAGAAAATCAAGGTAACAGCTGGCGCGCTCGACATCATGACAGAATGTTATGTGATTCAGTTTATTGAAGCTTCACAATATGGCAAACTATTTATGGCCATGTCACACAATGGTGTGCTCGTATATGATTATGGTACCAAAACCATCAGAGAACTGGAAGGAAATGACCGTTCCTTGTATTGCACCAGTATGAAGTTGACCAAAGCCGGTGATTTATTTTTAGGGACCGACAATAAAGGATTGCTTGAAATTGACATGAAAACAGAGCATATCAGTCCGTTTGGTAAAGAGTTGGAAGAGGTGGACATCCATCACGTGAAGGTTCATGCTCTTACAGAAGACCATGACGGCAATCTGATAGCCGGTTTATATCAGAACGGTATATTGATGATACCAAAACAGAACAGCGGTTTTGGCTATCAGCCTTTCAGTATGACTGGTAACAACAAGAACAGTTGTTGTATTACAGCATTTTGTCAGGATAAAAACGGAAAGTTATGGACCGGAACAGACGGAGCTGGTGTATTTAATGGTGAAATGAACATTAACGCAGGTTTTTCATCGGATTTGATTCAGACTCTGCTCTGCGACCGTAACGGAACGATATGGAGCGGCTCATGGCATGGAGGAATTGCCTGCAGTACTGACGGTAAATCATTTTTCACTCCAGCCTTTCTTCAAGACTACAGACATCTGAACGTGATGGACCTTGCTTATGACACCACACATCATATTCTTTATGGTGGCACGAGCGGAGATGGAGTTATGCGAATTGACTTAACCAATCAGACGGTCCAATTTGTCAACGGCTCTGATTTATTCCCATGGGTGAACAAGATACATCTTGATAAATCAGGAATATTATGGATTGGAGATGCTGTCACACTCTATCGTTATCAGCCTTCCTCGGATAAATATAAGGAGATAAAGCTGGTGGAAAAGGATATTGCAATTGTGAATGACTACGCCGAGGACAACACTCTTTTATATCTTGCAACCAACAAGGGGCTTCTATGTGTGGACAAAAAAAGCCAAAAGGTGGTTGACAAGCCTTTCTTAAAAAACACAGTTAATCTTATTGAGATTAAGAACATTCAGCTTGCCGGTAATCATTTATGGCTATCTGACGCCAAGAAGATTCTATGTGTAGATTTGGAAGATGGTCGTCTGATAGAATATGACAGTTTTAACGGGCATTATATAGGAGAATTTCATATAGGATCATCCATCACATTGGATGATGGAAGTATGTATTTTGGAGGAGATAATGGCGCACTTTGTTTCAATCCTCGTCAGATACTGAATATCTCTCAGGAAATCAAACAAGTATATCTATCTCCGATATGGCTTGGCGACAAATTGTCAGGTAGCAATTCATATCATCTGACATTCAGTGTGCCTGAATTGGCAATGTCGGACCGCATCAATTATAAATACATGCTCAAAGGTTATGAAAATGAGTGGCATATAGCCACTGCCGACGCACCCGAAGCCTACTATGCCAGCCTTCCATCCGGAAACTATGAGTTTATCGTAAGAGCATATTACAGTGATAATCCCGAAAAATATACAGAGAGCACCGTAAAAGTAAGTGTTCCATATCCATGGTATGCCACATGGTGGGCATATTTGCTGTATGCACTTATTGCAGGAGTGGCAGGATATAATTTCTATCAAAACATACGCGACCGCCAACAGTCGGGACGTCTGTTGCGTGACGCGGAACAGAAAGAACAGGTGAAAGAAGACAAGTTGCGTCTGTTTACGAGCATTGCTCATGAGCTACGTTCACCACTGACTATGATTATGTCTCCATTACGTCAGCTGATTATCACCGACAGGAGTTTGGAGCGCCAGGGCAACTATTCTATCATGCAACGCAACTGCAACCGTATCCAACGAATTGTAAACCAGATGATGGATGTCCGTAAGATTGACAGCGGACAATTTCATCTACATTTTACTGAGACTGAACTGAACACATATACGAAAGAAGTGATGGAGTCGTTTAAAGGAGTAGCTGCGGCAAAGGCTGTAAACTTCACACACGAATCCACAGAAGACAGCATACCTGTATGGATAGACAACATCCATTTTGAGAAAGTGTTATTCAACCTGCTCTCGAATGCATTCAAATATACACCATCTGGAGGAAGAGTAATTGTCCGCAGTTCATGTCTGTTAAATTCTTCAGAAAATCAAACTGAACGTGTGTTTGATGATTTTCGTATTATAGAGTATGCTGAAATCAGAATCTATAACAGTGGTTCACATATTACAGACATCGATCTCCAGCATCTGTGGGAACGCTTTTATCAAGGAACGTCGAGTAGTGGCAAAGAAGGCAGCGGTATTGGCCTGAATCTCGCCTATGAACTTGTAAAACTTCATCATGGCACGATTGAAGCCAGAAATCTTGGGTCTGACGGTGTGGAATTTGTTGTTCACCTTCCAATGGGAAATGCTCACTTGAATGAAAATGAACTGAAAGCCCGCGAAGTTGAGAAAGAAGAATCAGAAATAAAATCAGTCACTCCTCAGATGGAGGTCATAAAGCAAAAGGCTGCCGCGGTATTCATACCTGAAGAAGTATATGACAAAGATGACGATGAAGAGAATGATATAGAAGAAGATGCTAATGATGACAAAAAAGCGGAACAATTACCACACGAAGAAAAGAAACCGGACAGAAACTTGATAATGGTGGTAGATGACGACAAGGAGCTATGTGCCTATATGTCAGAAGCCCTAAACAAAGACCACACTGTCATTACCGCTTATAGCGGGAATGAGGCCTGGGAGAAGCTATTGACCCATCGTCCGACAATTGTGGTCAGTGATCTGATGATGCCGGACGGAGATGGCTATGACCTCTGCCGGCGCATCAAATCGAATCCGGAAACTGATTCAATAGCGGTGATTATGTTGACCAGTGAATCAAACGAAGACAGTCAGTTGCGATCAATGAATCTTCAGGCAGACCACTTCCTGCCGAAACCATTCAATCTGGCTTTGCTGAACAGTGCAATCTCCCAGGTACTCCGTGTGAGAGAAAATATCCGTAACAAGATGCGTCGCACGGAAATCGGCAACAACTATGGCAATATAGAATTTGACTCATACGAAGATAAATTTGTTCAACGACTTAAAGAAATCGTGATGAACCGCATCAGCGACCCACAATTCAACGTGAACGGATTAAGCCGTGAGATTGGAATGAGCCGTGTACATCTGAACAGAAAACTGAAGGAACATTTCGGTATTTCCCCTAATGCATATATCAGAAGCATTCGTCTGAAACAGGCCGCCTATCTGCTTGTAAACCACAAAGTAAACATATCAGAAGTTGCCTTCCATGTGGGTTTCTCATCTCATAGTTATTTCTCCAGCATCTTCCATGAGTTCTTCGGTATGAGCCCTAAGGAGTTCGTTGCCACCTACTCAGACAATCTAAACGATGAGACACTTCAGAAACTGCTAGAGTAGGAGGTTTACCATTAGTGAAAAAAAATCCCTGATTACTCAGGGATTTTTTATTATAACCGGTCTTCCGCCACATCCGGGTTGTTGTAGACTGTACTAGGTACCAATTCAATCATGTCGAACGAACACTCGTTGTTCTCACTCTCCATCTTCTGCTGCATTCGCAGGAAGTGGTCGGTTTTTCCATCAGAATGGAATACTCCGATAATTTTACGGAGATTTTCCGGATAGTTACGGAAGATGGTGGTGATTGCCGTATTATTAGTACTGAAACCAGACGAACGAGGTCCTTTCATCCATCCCCGATAGCGGAATTGTTTGTCGAATGAAGCAATGGTGGCTTCATCACCGAGAGACTCATCTGAACGGAAACCGATGTTTGTGCTGTTACCACTCGGACGCATGTCAAACGGAATACCCTGCGGAATATCGTCGATGAAGAACTGGACGATACCGCGGCTTACGAGTCCGATACAAGTAAAGAAACGCACTTCCCAGTCACCTTCTGGCACAGGCGGTAGTTTGACTGTGAGGTCATAGCGTCCTTTTACTGTGATTTCATCGCCCTCGTATGATGCAAACGGGATGTAGCGCGGCCGTATGTGCACATGCGTCTGATCTGTGAAATAGAAGTTTGTAGCCGAACCCGCCTTGAATCCGAGACAAGTGTTCGGGTTTGTCGCGGCCTGAGTGCTTAGTGACTGTTGTCCATAAAGCCCCGGGTTGGTAGTGGTATTAATACGAGTGTTGTGTCCTCGCGCTCCACTAGTCATAAAATCTGGTGAAAGCGCGGAGCAATCCACACGAATACGCTCACTCATGACATCGTCTTGTGTGTAGAGATTTTGACCCGGGTGATAACCATAGCTGAGTATGTCGTCTATGTAATGATAAACTCCGTTGAGAGATGTCTGTACGACATCCACATCGCTGGCACTATATACCATAGCCCCTCTGATCTTATACCCCCTCTGGTCAGCTCTGGACTGAATACCACGACGGTTGATGAAGAGTCCGGTTTCCGTTCCGTTAGGGAAGGAGAATTTCATAATTGAGTGTGGCATCATTGTCTCATACCAGCATGAGATATCCCATAGTCTGCGGAAGAACATTGCAGCCGCCAATGTGCTGTTCGGTCCGTCAACCGCAGTAAGCCTGTAGTATGTTCCCTGGAATGGTAGCAGGTGATAAGAGATGAAGCGATTGAGGGAATTTCGCCGGTCTGTTGGATCTGTAACATCAGCATCCTGTGGATAAACCGGGTCATAACATTCCTTTGCCAATTGTTTCAGGTCCTCAATATTATTGACACCATATTTCGTTCGGAAAACATCATCCCGTGGTATGAATGCGGTATATTTATAATACCGGTTTTCCATATAAGCCACATTATCGTACTCATTTCCTGTATGGACAATCAGGCGGTCGTTCGACCAGTCAACGGAGTCTTTCCCCACAAAATAACTTTCATCCTTATATTTCTGTAAGGAATCTGCCATGTGAGTAAGGGTTAATGCAGAATAGAATATCGAAACAGCAGAATCCTGTTCGAGAATATCAGGCAACATAAAGTTATTGGTGCCTATAACCTTATTTAAAGTATGGACAACACCATTCGCAACGGAATCATCCATCTGAATCATGCGCGCAGTCTGGTTGATGTAGATGGCAAGGTGGATTTCTCCAGGAACAGATGTTGTATCAGAGTCACATGTAACTGTCAGAGGTCTGTCAAGCATATTCATTACCGGATATGTGCCATCATTATAATCGGTTGTGAAATACTCCTGCTCGATGATGTGATTGAAAGTGATAGTGTCACAATCCTCATTGGAAAGCTGGTCAACAGAAGTAAGTCCTCTTCCATGGAGATATTCCTCGACCGCTTCATTTGTCGGCGCAAAAACGGTATAAGAGCCATAGGTGCCGAGCAAATCCATCATTTTTGCCCTGGTCACAATTGTGACAAACTCACTGTATTTATCCCTGTTACGGATAAAGTCAGCGGCATATTCGGATTTCATCACATATAGATGTTCCTCATCAGGATCATCCGAGCAACTCATAAAGCCAAACGAACAGGCAATTGTGAATAACAGAGATAAGCAAAATGCGAATTGTCTCATATAAGTGTTGTTTAGTTTAAGAACAGCTATTCCGTAATTTTTTACAAAGTTATCATTTTTTCGGATAAAGAAAAAACAGAATGATAAAATTTTGAATTTCACTTATTAAAGAACGCCACACCACCCTGGATAAAGAAACCTTTAGAAGGTTTTTTAATTCGTCGTCCTTGCAGATCATAAATGTTATCGTCTTTCTTGTCGGGCGAGAGATTATTTTCAGATTGCAGGGTATTCGTCTTGCCGATGCCAACTGCTTCGTTTTTACCTAATTTATATAATTTGACGCCGTGGTTCGGTATGGCAGTCGTGATTGTAGTCTCAAATGTTCCAATGTCTTTCTTTTCCCAAATATCGTATACAGGTACTTGTTCATCCGCCCGATAGCCGAGAGTGGTAAGATTAAACGAAAATGAGTGGTTCTTTATGACATATATAAAAAACTCCATCGTGGTGCCCGAATCTGTTCGGTTATCGGTGTCGCAGCTGGAATCATAGCCGCAAAGTGCCTTAAAGGTTTTGTAATGGTGATTCTCGGGTAAGTCGTAAATAAGGGTACATTGTGCATTCAGTCCTAAACCAGTCTGATAAGTTTTACCATCAACTCTCAGCGGTCCATTCTCCACGTTTGTGTTCACATGGAGAGTACCCCACTCGCTCGAGTAGGAGGAGGGTGTGAGTGATGTCAAAGACGTTTCTTTCCCGTCCTCATCTATAAGCACAGGATTAATGAGATCCGCACGGTCGTAAGAGAATCCGTCATCATAGTTGCTGACCACAATTTTCAGTTGAGTGGCATTTGTCACATCCGCTTCCATCGTAACAGACTTCGTCCCCTTTCTTGAAATCAGTCCCGAACGGGCTTCATAATCCTGCTGCTCAGAAGTGAGCGGGTTCTGATCGAACACCATAAATCGGATGGTGGTTGTGGAGTTAGCCTGTCCGATACCTGAATCGTCAGCAGCTGCCATTGCTTTAAATCTTACCACATCCATCTCATCCGGAATGGTAAAGAAAACCGCAGCATTAGCATCCATGGAAAATCCCCGTGAATAGGTCACCCCCATCACTTTCATTGCACCTCCATTGTCAACATTCCTGTTCTCATAAATCCGATTGAAGTAGGAAGCAGTATAGTCGCGCGTTTTATAGGCTCCCGTCAACGGCACTTCTGTACCGTCACGCAGCACAAGGGTCGGATTTATCCAATCGGCATGGTCATAATTGTAATTATCACCGGCGTCATCTGTTACAAGCACAAGTGTCTTACTGCCTTCAGGCCATTCAATATCAACATTCACCGCATGACCGTCGGTGGTATATGCCACCACTTCTGACTGGTAAAGAGCCTTGTTACCTACCACCCACCGTGAGTTGCCGTTGTTAAACATGGCGAGATATTTATTTCCCGTGTCAGGATCATCGGAGGACCAGACAATATATCCGTTATCATCTTTCAGAACCTGACGTGCATTGAGTCCGTATTTATGCATATGATGGTAGTCTTCGTTAGTGAGAAGGGAATTGGTAAAATCATCGTTTTTGGTCATTTCTCCACCAAAAAATAGAGGTGAATGACAAATACCCCACAGTGTCATCATCGTGTACTGCTCATCATGAGTCAAGTTTGTCCAATGTCCGTTCGAGCCGTTAGTAAAACCATTATCCGGGACAGTAGCATCGATTTGTCCCAGTGGCAGCATATCACAGTCAGCATAATTACCGGGCCGTGAATACTGACTCCAATAATCGGCCTCATTGAAAACGGCATTCACATCATTCCAGCGGTCCCAGAGATCGTCCATCATACGCCACATATTTGCATTGTCGAGACATTCCTGCACATACTGGTATTGAGTTTTTCCTGGGCTGAGTGAAAGAACAATCGGTCGTCCAGTCTGGTCGATAGCCTTACGAATCATGTGAATCTCATCGGTGTAGAATGGTCTTGACAGGTCATCAATTTTCAGAAAGTCAACGCCCCACTCTGCATAGAGGTCCATGATGCTATTGTAATACAACTGCCCATATCGGTTATTACGTACTGTGAGATTATCCTGAAGCCATGTGCATGCTGGAGTTGTGGATGTGTAAACGCTCGACCATGGGGTGGATTCGCTCCCCTTTAACTTATATGAAGAGCCGACTACTGCCTTCGGTACTCCCCTCATGAGATGAATACCGAATTTAAGTCCCATATGATGCAGGCTGTCGGCAATAGCCTTAAACCCCTCATTCTTCCCATTGACCATACAAGAAGGGAATCGGGAGGGAGACGGCAGATAGCGGCCATACTCATCAATCACATAATCCTGGTCTCCACGCTGATTGTACCATCCACCTCCAAGCGAAGGGTGGTTGCAGTACCACCTGATATCAATCACAACATACTCCCAGCCATAATCCGGCAAACCGTTATCCACGATGTAATGAGCATTTTGCATCACTTCATTCTCTGTTACAGAGGAATAATAACAATCCCACGAATTCCAGCCCATAGGCGGAGTCATTGCCCACGTGCGGAATGTGGCCACATCACCATCTTGAGCAAAAAAGTCGGTGCAAAAGATAAGCAAAAGGCATAGACAGAAAATTCTTTTTCTCATATTAATTACACAAGTTTCGCATGTTAAAATTTCAGTTTATGAACACAGATTTCACTGATGAGATGGACTTTTATCAGA
>FLNY01004082.1_pt1 | contig 26751 bp, 20 predicted proteins | sample 1140381 | NCBI WGS metagenome assembly FLNY01 (sample SAMEA3878172, study PRJEB12797) | bioreactor metagenome | biome: Moose rumen | place: Sweden | collected 2011-10
CGTCTCGCTTTACGAAGTCACAGGCAGCGGTATATCGGAAGCGGTTTCTCCACTCGGCAAGTGGCATACCTGCAACTACGGCCAGGCTGTCCCGGAATCTCTCGGCTCGCTCTATACCTTCGATGCTGCCAATGCCCTGGGCGTAACGCTGCCGACCAAGGACCAGTTCGAGTTGATCAATAACTCCAGCAACTGTTCCTATATATGGCTGACGGTTCACGGACAACAGGGTGTCGTAATCAAAGCGCCCCGGGGTTTTCTGTTCCTGCCAGCGCAGAGCGGTTCCTACGGCTACTACTGGTCTTCTACGGAGCTCGATAGTAGGTTCCGCGCTTGGCTCTTCTACTTCGATAGCAGCGGAGGACACGGCATGATCTTCGATAACCGTGCCTACGAGTACGCCGTGCGTCCCTTCCAGAATTAATAACGCCAACCGCTTGTCGGAAGGCCATTGGTTTTTATTTTTTAAGGCCGGCATGGCGTAAGCCGAGCCGGCCTTCGGCCTTTTTTTTATATGACGAAATTGGAGATAGTTGATCGAGAACGTCTTTCGCTCGGTCGGATTTGCAATCCGGCCGCAGTGAATATAAGCATTTGTAATGCGATTAAGCGGACTATAAGTCCTGATACTCGCAGCAGCCGGATTTCAAATCCGACTGAACCAAACCTAAGGAGGGCGGCTCTTTCGCCACGGCGACGGATGCCGCCCTCCTTTTCGCTCCCTCCCAGCCCCGCAACGCTAAAAATTCCGCAGAAACCGCAGGAATATCGGGAAAAAGTTGTAACTTTGCACGCGAAAACTCATTAATGACAGGATTATGGAAACTATTACTTTTACCCCGGCACAAGTACAAGTGTTCAATCTGATGTCCCACATCAAGACTGCTGTGGGGTTGGAAAAGTTGCGCCAACAACTGGCTGCGTTCTACGCCAAGCAGATTGACGAAGAGATGGATGCATTATGGGAAAGCGGACAGTTTGACGAGAAACGTCTTCAGGAACTGCGAGGCTCACACTTCCGTACACCATATAACAAGTAGTAAGTCGCATGAATCCCGTAGTGATTGACACGAACTGTCTGTTGCAGATTATCTCGCACGGTAGCCCCTATCGTCCGATTTGGGACGCATTCCTCGCGGGGCAATACACGCTCTGCGTGTCGAACGAGATACTGGACGAGTATCAGGAGATTCTGGAACAGCAGATTACACCTACCGTGGCCGAGAACGTGGTCATGCTGCTGCTCAACCAACAGAACGTACAACTGGTTGACCCGCACTTCCGCATGGGCATCATCACGGCAGACCCCGACGATAACAAGTTCGTGGACTGCGCCTTTGCTGCAGGAGCAGACTATCTGGTGTCTGAGGACAGCCATTTCCGCATACTCCACGACACGCCGTTCCCGCAGCTGAACCTCGTCACGCTCGACGAGTTCATGCAGACGAGGCTCGTCAAGGAGCAATAGACCTACATTCTGCTCCCCCTCCACCGCGAGCGGTGCTACTTGGAGGACGGGAACAAGTCTCTCCGCCTGCATATAAGAACAGCTGCCCGAATATCGTAGGAACGATGTTCGGGCAGTGTTTCTTTTGTCTGCCTGCCATCGTGTTACAAATGAATAGCCTTGCGTTACGGATAAATAGGGGGAAGTCGCGGAAATATGGTAACTTTGCAGCCAAATAGAATTCATAAATAAACAGGACTGACATGAAAAGTAGAATCGCAATTGTATTGCTGGTGCTGGCGGCTGCCTTGCAGGGCCAGGCCAAGGATGTCACCGTGAAGTCGCCGAACGGGGCGCTGGTGGTGACGGTGAGTAACAACGACGGACGGCTGACGTATGGCGTCACGATGGACGGGCAGACCGTGCTCCGCGAGTCGGCACTGGGACTGCGGACGAGCATCGGCGACCTGACGCAGGGGCTGACGCTGACGGACACGAAGGAGAACCGTGTGGAGGCGCACTACGACATGCAGAATACGAAGGCTGGCCACAGCGACTACGTGGCCAACGAACTGACGGCGACGCTGAAGAATGACGAGAAGCGGGTGCTGCAGGTGACGTTCCGCGTGTCGAACGATGACGTGGCCTTCCGCTACAGCATCGCGGTGGAACATCCGGAGCGCGAGGCCGACCTGAACAGGACGCTGATATACGGTGAGGCAAGCAGTTTCAACTTCCCTGACAATACCACGACCTACCTCTGTCCGATGGCTGCACCGGGCATTCTCTGGGCGCACGCCCGGCCGAGTTACGAGGAGGTCTATACGCCCGACGCACCGATGGCGGTGAAGTCGCAGTTCGACCACGGCTACTCGTTCCCCTGCATGTTCCGTCAGGGCGACAGGTGGGTGCTCGTCAGCGAGACGGGTACGACGGGAGCCTACTGCGGCACGCACCTCTCCGACTATGAGGCGGGCAAGGGATACACCATTGCCTTCCCCGACGAGCAGGAGAACGGCGGGTTCGGCTCGGCCTTCGTCGGCTGTCAGTTGCCTTTCACCACGCCGTGGCGCACCATCACCGTCGGTCCACTGAAGACCCTCGTGGAATCGACTACGGCCTACGACCTTGTGGAGCCGCGCTTCGAGGCAAGCACCGACTACAAGCCCGGCCGCTACACATGGAGTTGGCTGGTCTGGCAGGACGAGTCGGTCAACTGGGACGATCAGGTGCAGTTCATTGACCTCGCCGCAACGCTGGGCTTTGAATACTGCCTCGTAGATAACTGGTGGGACACGCAGATAGGCCGCGACCGTATGCCCGACCTCGTGCGCTACGCCAACCAGAAGGGTGTTGACCTGCTGTTGTGGTATAGCAGCAATGGCTTCTGGAACGATGCGCCGCAGACACCGCGCAACTGCATGAACACGGCCATCGCCCGTGAGCGGGAGATGAAGTGGCTGAAGAGTATCGGCGTGAAGGGCATCAAGGTGGACTTCTTCGGCGGTGACAAGCAGGAGACGATGCAACTCTATGAGGACATCCTCAGCGATGCCAACCGCTACGGGCTGCAGGTCATCTTCCACGGCTGTACCCTGCCGCGTGGCTGGGAGCGTATGTACCCCAACTACGTGTCGAGCGAGGCGGTGATGGCCAGCGAGAACGTCTATTTCACCGAGCCCGATGCTGAGCGCGAGGCCTTCGACCTCTGCATGCACCCCTTCTGCCGCAATGCTGTGGCTACGATGGACTGGGGCGGCGTCATCCTGAACCGCCACCTGAGCCGAGACAACAAGAGTCGTCACACGCGCAAGACCACCGACATCTTCGAACTGGCATCGGGCATCACCAACCAGAGTGCCATCCAGTGTGCCGCCCTCTGTCCGAACAACCTCACGGAAGTGCCGAAGTTTGAACTCGACTTCCTGCGCTCCCTGCCCTCCACATGGGACGAGACCCGCTTCATCGACGGATTCCCCGGCAAGTACGTGGTGCTGGCTCGTCGCCATGGAGACCGGTGGTACGTCGGCGGTCTGAATGCCCTGAAGGAGCCGCTGAAGTTGACGCTCGACCTACCCATGCTGGCAGGCAAGACGCTGGACTACCTTGTGGACGACAAGCAGGGCCAGCCCACCAAGACCACACTGAAGGTTGATAAACAGGGGCGTGCCAAAGTCACCATCCAACCCAACGGCGGCATCGTCCTGACGGAATAGACAACTCCTCAAGGACGACATCAACACCTCCGTCAGGACCCTCTGCAACCGCTATGGTATCAAACTCATCGAACTGAAGGACATCGACAAAGTCTCTGGTCATCCGTCCGTTAAAAAGAGGGAGCCTCGCCTTCCGCGAGAGATGCCTCTCTCTCCGCGGAAATATCAATTTTGAAAAACAGGGTGTCACGGGTGGCACATCCCTTTGTACATCGGCCCGTGCACCCTGTTTGAGGGTGTAACAGGGTGTCACGAGGGTGTAACAATCTGTCATGAGGTTGTAACAATTTCTTTGCTTGCAATTCTCGAGAGAATTGGAGCAAAAAGCGCCACTTCAGCGCCAAGAACTGGCTGCCTCTGATCCAATTTTCGAGAGAATTCAGCAGAAGCCTAGCGTGTCACCCTCGTGTCACCCGTTACACCCTCGAAAAGTGGGTGCACGCCCAGTGTTTATCGGCATTGTGTCACCGTGACACCCTCAAACACGAAAAATTACATGTTATATGTTATGCGAGGATATTATCTGACTGTCAGGTTGGCGACATCCACGTCGCCTGAGCCACTCTTCTGTTTGGTGAGATGGTGCACCTCGCCCTTAAGGTTGATGTCACCAGAGCCGCGCAGTTCGCACTCGACAGATCCGCAGCCCTTGGAAAACTCTGCATCGATATCACCAGAGCCCTTCAGGGAGAGACGAGTGGAAGCGGTGTTCCTCAGGTGGAGATCGACATCGCCAGAGCCTACAAGAGTGGCCGTAGCCTTCTGCGTCTCCACACACTTGAGATCGATGTTACCAGATCCAACCAGTTCCACTTGACAACGGTCGCAGATCAGGTCACTGAAATCCATATCGCCTGAACCACGGAGGGTAATGCCGATGACATCAGTATCCACATGTCCTTCACTGATAAAGTCGCCTGACCCGTTGAGCGCCACTCCCACCAGGTCGGGGGAGGTGACACTGACCGTGGCATCGTCATTATCGCTCACCACAATATTGACCACACCCATCTTGCCGCGATTGCGGATGACGAGTTTGCCATCGCTGACCTCCGTCAGGATATTCTCGACGGCCTTGGAGGAGCCTTTGACCACGACGGAGAATGTGTCGGCCTGGGTGTAATAGACCGTTGGGGAGCCATTGATCTCGATCTTCTCAAAATCCTTCAGCCGTCGCTCTTCCGACACCTGCTTGTCGTCGGTGATGTGAATCGTCCTACCTGCATGAATACAGGAGACCGTTGACAAGGTGACGGCCAGAACCAGCATACTCATTAAGAAACTCTTAGTCTTCATATTCTTTTTACTTTTATTTTGTTTAACTTCCTGCCTGTTAGACGGAAGGAAAACGGAATAAGTTGCAAGCACCCGGGAAAAAATCAGGTGAGCGGCAGGTTCACCCAGAAGGTGGAGCCCTCGCCCAGACGCGACTCGACACTGATGGTGCCACCAAGGCTGTTGACATGGGACTGTACGACCGACAGGCCAAGGCCCGTGCCAGGGATATACTCGTCGAGTTTGACGAAGCGCTCGAATATCCTCGCTTGATCGGCCTCAGCGATACCCTTACCGGTATCTTTCACCCAAATACGCACGTGGTCGCCCTCCTGGAGGTCGAAGCCCAGCGTGATACGCCCCTTCTCCGTGAATTTCACGGCATTTTGCATCAGATGGTCGATCGTCTCCGTCAGTTTGGTGACATCGGTATTCATCAGCAGTTCGGTATAGGGGAACTGGGTGACGAGCACCACGTTCTGCTGGTCGATGATGGTGGCGTAGTTTCTGGCCATCTCCTTCAACAGGAACACGAGGTCGGTCTGCGACTTGACGAGGTTCTTGGCCTCGGCCTCGATCTTCGACATGCTTACCAGGCCGTCGATGATGCGGAGCAACTTACGGTTGTTGTTCTGGATCTCGGTGATGAGTTGGTTGCGGTCGGCCTCGCTCTCCACGACGGGCAGCAGGTCGGCAAAGCCCACGATGGCGTTGAGCGGCGTACGGATCTCATGACCCATATTCGCCAGGAAGGCCGTCTTCAGACGATCGCTCTCCTCGGCCTTGTTACGGGCGTTGATAAGGTCGGCCTCCAGTTTCTTCTGGTCGTCGATGCGGATGGTGGTGCCCACGATCTTCGCAGGCCTGCCGTCGGCATCACGGGCGGCGATGGTGGCATAACTCTCCTCCCAATACGTCAGTCCGGAGTTGCCCGACCTGACACGGTACTGCTGGTGGTAGAAATTGCTGCGCCCCGTACAGATATCATCGAGAGCCGTCATGACACGCTGGGCATCAGACTTAGCCAGTATCTCAAACAGGATGTTGAGAGGGGATTCCGGGGAAAGGATAAAGTTATCCTGTCCGTCGCGGAAGTCGTTATCCATCGTGATCAGACGGCGTTGGGGATCGACATGCCAAGTGCTGAGTTTCATTGCCTTCAGCACGAACTCGTACTCCACGTTCCCTTCCTTCAGTTTCTCCAGTTCTGCCAGTTCGTCCTTCAGTCTCAGGCCTGTGCGCCGCTGTAGGATGGCGGAGACGATGAGGGCCAATATCAGCACGACACCTAACCCCCAGATGAAGTATATCATCCAAGGATTATCTAACGGGGTATATAGCAACAGTCTAAATGTCATCTTCGAGTAACTTTCGCAAAAGTACATATTTTCTTTGAAACAGCCGCTATTTATGCACATTTTTTAGCAAAAACCAAAGATTTTTGTTAGATTAACACTCCAAAAGCGTGTTTTTCCACGAACTTCCATTAACTTTGCAGTCGCAATTCCACGCTAATTGCTCAATTTGCAACAATATAATGGAACAGAAATTCGAATTGATCGCCAAGACGTTCATGGGATTGGAACCTGTATTGGCGAAAGAGTTGGCCCAACTGGGGGCAGAAGATGTGAAGGCTGGCCGACGGATGGTTTCGTTCACTGGTGATAAGGAAACCATGTACCGCGCCAACTTCCAGTTACATACCGCTATCAGAATATTGAAGCCCATCCGCCATTTTAAGGCCAGGAGTGCCGATGACGTCTATGAGGAGGTCAAGAAAATCGACTGGACGGCCTATATAGGGACGGAAAAGACCTTCGCCGTGGATGCCGTCGTGTTCTCCGAGGAGTTCCGCCATTCCAAGTTCGTATCATATAAGGTGAAGGACGCCATCGTCGATCAGTTCCGTGAGAAGACGGGCAAGCGCCCGAACATCTCCGTGGCCAACCCCGATATCCGCCTGAACATACATATCGCCGAGGACCAGTGTACGCTGAGTCTCGACTCCAGCGGTGAGTCGCTGCATCGCCGCGGCTACCGCCAGGAGAGCGTCGAGGCCCCGCTGAACGAGGTGCTGGCAGCAGGCATGATCCTCATGAGCGGCTGGCAGGGCGACACCGACTTCATCGACCCCATGTGCGGCAGTGGCACCTTGCTCATCGAGGCCGCCCTCATTGCCAAGAACATGGCTCCGGGCCTGTTCCGCAAGGAATATGCCTTCGAGAAATGGCCCGACTTCGATGCCGACCTCTTCGACGAGATATACAACGACGACAGTCAGGAGCGCGAGTTCAAGCACCATATCTATGGCTACGACGTCGATGTGAAGGCCGTGAACACGGCCCTGATGAACGTGAAGGCCGCCGGACTGAGCAGCGACATCACCATCAAGCAGCAGGATTTCAAGGACTTCACCCAGCCTCAGGCCAAGAGCATCATGATTACCAACCCGCCCTACGGTGAGCGTATCTCCAGCCCCGACCTGCTGGGCACCTATAAGATGATCGGTGAACGCCTGAAGCACCAGTTCAAGGGCAACGATGCCTGGGTGCTCTCCTACCGTGAGGAGTGCTTCGACCAGATCGGTCTGAAGCCCAGCATCAAGATACCCCTCTACAACGGTTCGCTGGAGTGCGAGTTCCGTAAGTATCAGATGTTCGACGGCAAACTGAAGGACTTCCGTTCCGAGGGTGGGCTCGTCAAGACCGAGGACGAGAAAAGGCAGATGGCCGAGAAGCACCGCTTCAAGAAAAACCGTGAGTTCAAGCAGCGGTTGGAGGAGACGGAACAGAACGAGGAGGCCGACATCCGCTCGTTCACCTTCCACCGTCATGATCTGGAGAAATCCGACGAGCGCAAAGGCGGCTACAGAAACGGGCAGCGCTCGGCCGAAGGACGCCAGCAAGGCAAGAATCGCGGTGGTCATGAGCGTTTCGACCGCAGCGGCAAGGGCCGTAACTTCGGGAAAGGCAAGGACGTCGGCAATAAGAAAAGGAGATTCGACGATGATGAAGATTAAGAAAAGCCTACGTTTCCTAGGTGTCCTAGGCATCCTGGGATTTCTAGGAACAACAACGATGACTGCACAAGATAAACTTTTCACCCTCGAGGACCTGAACTTCGGCGGTAACAACTACCGCAAGATGCAGCCACAGAACCTGTGGCTTACCTGGTGGGGCGACCAACTGATGTATCAGGATGCTGAGGAAGGCGGAACGATGGATGCCCAAGGCAACAAGAAGGTGCTGTTCGACCTAAAGGACGTGAACGCACTGGTGGCTGAGGGGGAGGAGAAATCGGCCATCCACAGTGCAATGTACGCGTCGTATCCCTATCCTGACCAGTCGCTGGTGCTGTTAGGTAACGGCAGCCGGCAGTGGCTCTATGATTTCAAGAGCCGACAGGTGGTGTGGGAACAGGACATGAAGGGGGCTACCATCAGCGAGTGGAGCAGTGCCTCGAGGGCACTGGCTTATAAGAAGGCCGACCATCAACTGTATGTGCGCGATGGCGAAGAAGAGACCTGTCTGACCACCGACGGCTCACGCGAGATTGTCTATGGTGAGGCCGTCCACCGCAATGAGTTCGGCATCGACGGGGGCCTGTTCTGGAGTCCTGACGGACAGCGGCTCGCCTTCTACCGCATGGACCAGAGCATGGTGGCAGACTATCCGCAGGTGGATATCTTCCCCCGTGAGGCTGCCTATGAGCCGAACAAATATCCCATGGCAGGCATGACCTCGCATCAGGTGACGGTGGGGGTGTATGACCTGAAGACACGACAGACCGTTTATCTGCAGGCAGGCGACCCCACAGACCGCTATTTCACGAATATCGCATGGAGTCCTGATGCCAGCACCGTCTATCTGTTTGAACTGAACCGTGCGCAGAACGACTGCCGACTGGTGAGTTACGATGCCGTGACGGGTGAGAAGAAAGCAGAACTCTACCGTGAGACCTCTGATCAATATGTGGAGCCGCAACATCCCATCGTGTTCCTGCCATGGGACGACACGAAGTTCATCATGCAGAGTCAGAAGGACGGCTATAACCACCTGTACCTGTTTGACGTCAGCGGCAAGGAACAGCGACAACTGACCAAAGGCCAGTGGGTGGTGATGGAGATGCTGGGATTCAACAAACAGCAGAAATCAGTAATCATCGCCTCCAACGAGCAGCATCCCCTGCAGCGTAACATCTATAGCGTCAGCATCGCCAACGGCAAACGGAGACTGCTCGACAACGGTCAGGGCTACCATTACGGTAAACTCTCTGCCTCAGGCCGACAACTGTACGACAAATACCAGGAGCCGACGGTGCCACGCCACATCGACCTGATCACCATAGCCAACGGCAAGCGCCAGAACCTGCTGACGGCCGCTGATCCCTGGGAGGACTACCGGCAGCCGACGTTCGAGACTGGCACCATCAAGGCCGCCGATGGGGTGACCGACCTCTATTACAGGATGGTGAAGCCCGCCGGTTTCGACCCTGCGAAGAAATATCCCACCGTGGTCTATGTCTATGGCGGGCCACATGCCCATAACGTGGATGCCACATGGCACTGGGGCAGTCGCTCGTGGGAAACCTATATGGCACAGAAGGGCTATGTGCTCTTCATCCTCGACAACCGCGGCTCACAGCATCGCGGACTGGCTTTCGAGCAGGCCACCTGGCACCAACTCGGACAAGTGGAGATGCAGGACCAGATGAAGGGTGTGGAGTTCCTGCGTACCCAACCCTACGTCGATATGGAGCGACTGGGCGTACACGGTTGGTCGTTCGGAGGCTTTATGACCATCTCACTGATGCTGAACCATCCCGATGTGTTCAAGGTGGGTGTGGCCGGTGGCCCCGTCATCGACTGGAAATGGTACGAGGTGATGTACGGCGAGCGCTACATGGGCACGCCCGAGAACAACCCCGAGGGCTACGCCAAGAGCAGCCTGATCGACAAGGCCAAGAACCTGAAGGGCAAACTACAGATCATCACGGGCTACAACGATGCGACGGTGGTGCCGCAGCACTGTCTCTCGTTCCTCGATGCCTGTGTGAAGGCGGGTACACAGCCCGATTTCTTCGCCTACCCCGGTGAGGAACATAACATGAGGGGACATGCCAGCGTGCATCTCCACGAGCGTATCACCCAGTATTTTGAGGACTACCTGAAATGAAAAAAACCATTGGATTAATCTGCTTCCTACTGCTGGCGCTGACGGTGACGGCAGGAGAGGACATCTCGGCACGGCTGAAGGCCTTGCCGGGCATCAGCGGTGTGGAACCGTTGGAGAACGAGATCTACGAACAGAAATACGTGATGTACATCGACCAGCCGACCGACCCCAAGGATCCTGAGGCAGGCACCTTCCGCCAGCGCGTCATCCTCTGTCATGTAGGCTTCGACCGTCCGACCATCATCGTCACGGAAGGGTACTTCGCCGAGTATGCCCTCCGTCCGAAGTATCAGGACGAACTCTCACGGCTGTTCAATGCCAACGTGATCTGCGTGGAGTACCGTTATTTCGGCAAGTCCTATCCCGAGCCCTGCAACTGGGACTACCTGACGGTGGAGAACTCGCTCTGCGACCTGCACCACGTGAACCAGACCTTCCGTCAGTTGTATTCGGGCAAGTGGATAGCCACAGGCATCAGCAAGGGCGGACAGACCACGATGTTCTACCGGGCCTTCTTCCCCGACGACGTCGATGTGTCAGTACCTTACGTCGCCCCCCTGAACAAGAGTCTGGAGGATGGGCGCCACGAGCCGTTCATCGCCAAACAGGTATCGACGGCAGACAACCGTCAGCATGTACAGGACTTCCAATTGGAGGTGCTGAAGCGCAAGGCGCGGCTGATGCCCCTGTTCAGGAAACACTGTGAGGAGAAGGGTTACACCTTCCGCGTACCCCTAGAGGAAATCTACGACTACGTGGTGCTGGAGTATTCCTTTGCCGTCTGGCAATGGGGTACGCCCATGGACAAGATTCCTGGTGCAGACGCCACTGACGAAGTCTTGTTCAAGAGTCTGGTCGCCCTATGTGAGCCCGACTATTTCTCCGAACAGACCATCTATACCTCCTTCAACGTACAGGCCGCCCGTGAGCTGGGCTACTATGGCTACGACATCAAGCCCTTCAGGAAATACCTCAGCATCAAGACCGCCAAGGACTATATGCACCGCGTGATGCTCTCGGAACAGTTCAAGGATCTGAAGTTCGACAAGACGCTCTACAAGAAGACGAGGAAGTTCCTGAAGAAGAACGATCCGTCGATCATCTATGTTTATGGAGGTATCGACCCGTGGGGTGCCTCCGGCGTGGCAGGACTGAAGTTCCTGAAGAAGAAAAAGAACCTCAAGGTGTATGTCTATCCCGAAGGCAGCCATGCCACGCGCATCGGCACCTTCCCGGAGCCGCAACGCACAGAGATCATCAACAGCATCAGACAATGGATTCAATAAAGACGAAAGAATATGAAAATACTACTGTTAGGCAGTGGCGGTCGTGAGCACGCCCTGGCATGGAAGATCGCTCAGAGTGAGAAATGTGACAAACTGTATATCGCCCCAGGCAATGCGGGCACGGGCAACTGTGGTGAAAACGTTGCCATGAAGGCCGACGACTTCGAAGCCATCAAACAGTTCGTGGCCGATAAAGATATCAATATGGTGGTGGTAGGCCCTGAAGACCCGCTGGTAAAGGGCATCTACGACGAACTGAAGGCCGATGAGCGCACGATGGATGTGCCCGTGATCGGTCCCTCGAAGGCTGGTGCCGTACTCGAAGGCTCTAAGGACTTCGCCAAGGGTTTCATGCAGCGCCACGGCATCCCCACGGCCCGCTATGAGACGTTCGACGGCGAACACCTCGAAGAGGGTCTCAAGTTCTTGGAGACCTTAGAGGCTCCCTACGTCCTGAAAGCCGACGGTCTCTGTGCCGGCAAGGGCGTACTGATCCTCCCCACCCTCGACGAGGCCCGACAGGAACTGAAGGAGATGCTGGGCGGCATGTTCGGCAACGCCTCCAGCCGTGTTGTGATCGAAGAGTTTATGAGCGGTATCGAGTGCTCCGTCTTCGTACTGACTGACGGCCTGCATTATAAGATCCTGCCCGAGGCCAAGGACTACAAGCGCATCGGCGAGCACGATACGGGTCTGAACACGGGCGGTATGGGCAGTGTGACACCCGTACCCTTCGCCACGAAGGAGTGGATGCAGAAGGTCGAAGACCGCATCATCCGTCCGACGGTGGAAGGGCTGGCAGCCGAAGGTATCGACTATAAGGGCTTCATCTTCTTCGGACTGATCAACCGCACCAACACGCCCGGTGGCGAGCCCGAGCCCTATGTCATCGAGTACAACTGCCGCATGGGCGATCCAGAGACAGAGAGCGTGATGCTGCGCCTGAAGAGCGACATCGTGGATCTCTTCGAGGGCGTGGCCGAAGGTAATCTCGATGAGCGCAATATCGAATTCGACCCCAGGGCAGCCGTCTGCGTGATGCTTGTCAGTGGCGGCTATCCCCAGGCCTACAAGAAGGGCTATCCCATCAGCGGCATCGGACAGGTGGAGGGCAGCATCGTCTTCCACAGTGGTACGGCCCTGAAGGACGGTGAGGTGGTCACAGCCGGTGGCCGTGTCATCGCCGTCTCGTCCTACGGCAAGGACAAGGCCGAGGCCCTGCAGAAGAGTTTCGAGGAAGCCCAGAAGATACAGTTTACCGACAAGTACTTCCGCCGTGATATCGGTGCAGACCTATAAGCGTGAAGAGGTGGCAGAATAAAGTGGCGGAGAGCCGCAAGACACTACCAATGGCGATACTGTATGGTGGCGCTATCTGGCTGTTGGCGGGGTTGGCAAGGGAGCAATGGTGGATACAGTTCGGCTGTTTCCTGCTCTCAGCCTACCTGATGGTGCAACTCAGCAACCTCAATGTGCTGATTCGTATCTACAGCCGCATGATCTCCGTCTCCTTTATCTTCCTGTCAGCAGCAGCCGTCTTCCTGTTTCCGTCCATCCCAGGAGCGGTGGTACAGGTGTGTTTCATCACCGCCCTTATGATTTTCTACAACTGCTACCAGGACCAGGAATCGCCTGGCTGGACCTTCTACACCTTCCTTTGTCTGGGAGCAGGGAGTCTGGCATATATCCACCTCCTGTATTTCGTGCCAATATTCTGGCTGATGATGGCTACCATTGTATATTCCTTCTGTTGGCGCAACTTCTTCGCCTCACTGATAGGACTGTTGACACCCTACTGGTTCTGGATGGGCTGGACCCTGTGGCAGGAGAACGGGGCTCTCAACGCCATCACAAGACACTTCCTGGCACTGGCCGAATTCCAGTCTCCCGACTACGCGTCGATACCATCCCAGCATATCCTGATACTGGGACTTGTGACCATCCTCGGACTAACAGGCATGATCCATTACCTGCGAACCAGTTCACGTGACAAGATACGTACGCGCCAGTTGTACTATAGTTTCTTTGTCATCGGTACATCGGCCTTTCTGTTCCTGGTACTACAGCCCCAGCACGAGGACATGCTACTTAGGATCATGATGATTATCACCAGCCCGCTCATCGGACACTTCCTGGCCTTGACCAAGACCAAGATCACCAATGTCGCATTCATCACTATCACAGTCGCCGTTCTGCTCATAACCGCTGTCAACCTATGGATGTCATCATCTCTCTTCTAACCCAATACGGCTACTGGGGTATGTTGCTGGCAGCCTTTCTGGCTGGTAGTTTCTTCCCCTTTTCCAGTGAGGCTGTCATGGTGGGACTGATGGCTACAGGGCTCGACCCGTGGGTCCTGATGATCTACGGCACCATCGGCAATGTGCTGGGCAGCGTGTTCAACTACTGCGTGGGTCGGATGGGAAAGATGGAGTGGATCGAGAAATACCTGCACGTGAAGAAGGAGAACCTCGACAAGGCCCACCGCTTCATGGCAGGCCGCGGTGCGTGGATGGGATTCTTCGCCTTCCTGCCCGTACTGGGCAGTGCCATCACCATCGCCCTGGGACTGATGCGCTCCAACATCGTCATCACGTTCGTAGCCATCACCCTTGGCAAGATATTCCGTTATATTATCTTAATTTACGGAGCCGGACTATTTATATAGGCAGATTTTTCGTATCTTTGCATCCAATATAGCGATATAATAATAAAACAAGATAGCATTCAATGAAACAATTCAGACTGATTGACAATGTTCTGGGGTGGCTCACATTTCTGATTGCCGCCTTCGTCTATTGCTCAACGATCGAGCCGACAGCCTCGTTCTGGGACTGTCCGGAATTCATTACCACAGGTTATAAGTTGGAAATCGGTCATCCCCCTGGGGCACCGTTCTTCATGCTGACGGCTAACCTGTTCTCGCAGTTCACCAGCGACCCGACCCAGGTGGCACGGATGGTCAACACGATGAGTGCCCTGCTATCGGCCACGTGTATCCTGTTCCTTTTCTGGAGCATCACACACCTCGTGCGCCGCCTGCTCATCAGCGACTGGAATGAACTGACCTTTCCCAAGACGATTGCCATCGAGGCTTCCGGTCTGGTAGGCGCACTGATCTATACGTTCAGCGATACGTTCTGGTTCTCTGCCGTCGAAGGTGAGGTCTATGCCTATTCGTCGGCCTTCACGGCCGTGGTGTTCTGGCTCATCCTGAAATGGGAGGATGTGGCCGACGAGCCCCACAGTGACCGCTGGCTGGTGCTGATCATGTATATGACGGGACTCTCCATCGGTGTGCACCTGCTGAACCTGCTCTGTGTACCCGCCATCGTACTGGTGTGGTACTACCGCCGCTTCCCCGATGCCAACCTGAAGGGCTCCCTGATTGCCCTGGCCATCTCCGTCGTGATTCTGGCCGCCGTGCTCTATGGTGTGGTGCCTGGTATCATCACCGTAGGCGGATGGTTCGAACTGTTCTTCGTGAATACCCTCGGTATGCCGTTTAACACGGGCGAGATCATCTATATCATCCTTCTGGTGGCCTGCGTGATCTGGGCCGTCTATGAGACCCAGACGCAGAAACACGGTCAGAAGATTCAGAACATTGCCTTCCTGCTCTCCGTGGGTATGCTCGGCATCCCGTTCTACGGCTTCGGATGGTCGGCCTTCATCATCGGCATCATCGTACTGGCAGCCCTCTGGTTCGTCATTGGCTACAAGCGCGACCAGCAGCCGCTGATCTCCGCCCGCATCAAGAACACCATGCTGCTCTGCATGCTCATGCTGATGATCGGCTACTCCTCGTATGCTCTTATCGTGATCCGCTCATCGGCCAACCCGCCGATGGACCAGAACTCGCCAGAGGACATCTTCACCCTGGGCGACTACCTCGGCCGCGATCAGTATGGTCAGCGCCCGCTGTTCTACGGACAGGCCTATACCTCACAGGTGGCCCTGGAGAGTGACGGTCAATACTGCCGTCCTGTGACATCGAAGGGCAAGCCCGTCTGGCAGCGCAAGGAGAAGGCCTCTGCCGACGAGAAGGACTCTTACTTCATCGTCCGTACGAAGGATGAATACAAATATGCCCAGAACATGCTCTTCCCACGTATGTACGACAGTGGTCATGCCGCTGCCTACGAGTCATGGATGGGAGGTGTCGATGGGTATGAGGTGCCTTACGACCGCTGCGGTGAGCCGATGACGGTGAAGGTGCCCACCCAGTTGGAGAACATCCGCTTCTTCCTCTCCTACCAGTGTAACTTCATGTACTGGCGCTATTTCATGTGGAACTTCGCTGGCCGTCAGAATGATATCCAGGGCAATGGAGAACTGGAGCACGGCAACTGGCTCTCAGGTATCCCCTTCATCGATAACATGCGCCTCGGTGACCAGAGTCTGCTGCCCGACGAACTGAAGGAGAACAAGGGGCATAACGTATTCTACTGTCTGCCGCTGATACTTGGTCTGCTGGGCCTCTTCTGGCAGGCGTGGTTTACCCGCAGGCGTAAGATCATGGTGAACGGACAGGAGAAGACCATCGACGACCCCATCGGCATCCGTCAGTTCTGGGTGGTGTTCTTCCTGTTCTTCATGACAGGGCTGGCCATCGTCATCTATCTGAACCAGACACCGATGCAGCCGCGTGAGCGCGACTATGCTTACGCCGGCTCGTTCTATGCCTTCGCCATCTGGTGCGGCATGGGCGTGGCAGCCATCATCGACTTCTTAAGTGAAAAGTTAAAAGTGAAAAGTGAAAAGTCGAGGCTCATCCTAACCACCCTAGTCTCCCTAGCATGTCTAATAGTGCCTATCCAAATGGCCTCCCAGACCTGGGACGACCACGACCGCTCAGGTCGGTACTGCTGCCGCGACTTCGGACAGAACTACCTGATGACACTACAGGAAGAGGGTAACCCGATCATCTATACCAACGGTGATAACGACACCTTCCCGCTCTGGTACAACCAGGATACCGAGGGCGTGCGCACCGATACCCGTGTGTGCAACCTCTCCTATCTGCAGACCGACTGGTATATCGACCAGATGCGACGTCCTGCCTACGACTCGCCCAGCGTGCCCATCACCTGGAGCCGACTGGAATACTGTGCCGGCACCAACGAATACGTACAGGTCGATCCGTCACTCAAGGAGCAGGTCATCCAACTCTACAAGGACGAGCCGGAGGCTGCCCGCAAACAGTTTGGCGACGAGCCCTTCGAACTGAAGAATATCCTCAAGAACTGGGTGCGCACCACGAATAAGGACTTCCACGTGATTCCCACGGATACCGTCTATGTCACCATCGACAAGGAGGCCGTCCGCAAGAGCGGCATGATGATGGCTGCCGACAGTATCCCTGACCGTATGGTGATTTCCCTGAAGGGTAAGAGCGCTCTCTACAAGGGCGACCTGATGATTTTGGAGATGATTGCCCAGTGCAACTGGACCCGTCCTGTCTATGTGGCCATGACCGTCGGCTCGGAGAACTATATGAACCTCGGCGAACACTTCGTACAGGAGGGTTTGGCCAACCGCATCACCCCGTTCCGCACATACTACACCGACAGCCGTGGCAGTCTGGTGCCCATGGAGGGCGTGAAGAACTTCGATACCGAGAAGGTATTCGACAACGTGATGCATAAGTTCAAGTTTGGTGGCATCGACCAGCCAGGTGTCTATCTCGACGAGACCGTCACCCGCATGTGCTTCACCCACCGTCGTCTGCTCTCGCAACTGGCCATGCATCTGGTGCAGGAGGGCGACACCATCAGGGCCAAGCAGGTGCTCGACAAGGCAGAGAAAGAGATTCCCAGTTATAACGTGCGCCACGACTATCAGAGCGGATCGCTCGACCTCGTACGTGCCTATGCCCTGACTGGTCAGGACAAGAAGGCTCAGGAACTGCTCGACGAACTCTGGAACAAGTCGTGCCAGTATCTCCAGTATTACTGCTCACTCGACGGCATGCGTTTCTCGGGATCCGAGCGCGACTGCATGCTCCATATCTATATCATGCAGCAGATACTCGACGTGCAGGATGTAATCTCGGAAGAACAGGCCGAGAAGAAGGAGAAGCAACTGGAAGGCTACATGCGGCTGTATCAGTCGAAAGGAGGAGCCTGGGAGTAGTTGATAGTTTATAGTTGACAGTTTATAGTTTTTAGATGTTCATAGAGCAGCCCGCCATCTATCTCCGCTGGCTCTATCCGAAAGCCTACTGGAGAATGGACCATCACGACAGGTCAGTCTATCTGACCTTCGACGACGGTCCCATCCCTGAGGCTACGCCCTTTATCCTCGACACGCTGCGCCAGTTCGATGCCAAGGCCACCTTCTTCATGGTGGGCGACAACGTGCGCAAGCATCCCGGACTCTACGAGCGTATCGTGGCCGAAGGTCATCAGGTGGGCAACCACACCCATAACCATATCCAGGGCCTCAGCCACACCATCAAGGAGTACAGTTACAACGTAGAGAAGGCCAATGCCTATATCCACAGCCACTATGTGCGCCCGCCCCACGGTTGGATGCGCATGGGACAGTATGCCTGGCTCAGCCGTAAGTTCAAGATCGTGATGTGGGACCTCGTTACCCGCGACTACTCCAAATGGATGACTGCCGAGGATATCGTTAATAATATTAAGAGGTACGCGCGAAATGGCTCCATCATCACCTTCCACGACTCGCTGAAGAGTATCGACAAACTGCGCACCGCCCTGCCCGAGAGCCTCCGATGGCTGCACGACCAGGGCTACGCCTTCAAGATATTCCCCTAAAACAAAAAAAAATATGAAGAAAATCCTAATTACCCTGTTATCAGCAACTTTCGCAATGACTACAAATGCGCAACCCAAACTGAGTGCCACGAATATCGATGAGGTATTGAAGGCGATGACCCTTGAAGAGAAAGCCCAACTACTGGTTGGCGGTGCTAACAACTTCTTCGGCACAGGAGCCGTGGTCGGCGGTGAAGCCGACCTCGTGGCTGGTGCCGCTGGCACATCGCCCGAGATCAAGCGCCTCGGCATCCCCGCCACCGTCCTGACCGACGGACCTGCCGGCGTGCGCATCGATCCCACCCGCAAGGGCACTGACAAGACCTACTACGCCACGGCCTTCCCCATCGGCAGTTGTCTGGCCTCCACCTGGAACACCGAACTCGTCAGCAAGGTCGGTGAGGCTATTGGCAACGAGACCAAGGAATACCGCTGCGACGTCATCCTCGGTCCCGGCATGAACCTGCACCGCAATCCCCTCTGCGGTCGTAACTTCGAATACTACTCAGAGGATCCCCTGCTGACGGGAAAGATTGCTGCCGCCTATATCCAAGGCGTACAGAGCCAAGGTGCCGGTGTATCTGCCAAACACTTCGCCGTCAACTCCCAGGAGACCGACCGTACGAGCGTCGATGAGCGCGTCTCACAGCGCGCAGCCCGCGAACTATACCTACGCGGTTTCGAGATCGCCGTCCGCGAGAGCGACCCCTGGACCATCATGGCCTCCTACAACCAGGTGAACGGCCAGTACTCCATGGGCAACCACGACCTGCTTACCAAGATCCTCCGCGAGGACTGGGGTTACAAAGGAATCGTGATGACCGACTGGATTGGCATCCGCAAGGGCCTGGAGACCATCAGTGAGGTACATGCCGGCAACGATCTCATGGAGCCTGGACAGCCCGCTCAGGTCGAGGAGATCATCCAGGGTGTCAAGGACGGTAGGCTCGACATCGCCGACGTGGATCGCAACGTGCGCCGCATGCTGGAGTATATCGTCAAGACGCCGAGTTTCCACCAGTATCCCGCCAGCAATGCCCCCGATTTCAAGACCCATGCCGCCATCACCCGCCAGAGTGCCGCCGAGGGCATCGTCCTCCTGAAGAACAACGGAACCCTACCTTGGAACTTCCACCCCAAGGCTCTCAATGCGCACCTTCCCAACCTTCACCCCTCACCTCAGATCAAGACCGTCGCCCTGTTCGGTGAGAACAGTTACGACTTCCTCTCTGGCGGCACGGGCTCTGGTTGCGTCCATCCCCCCTATGTCGTCGATATGCTGGAAGGTTTGAAGAACGCTGGCATCAATTCGTCGGAGACACTCACCGAGATCTACAAGAAGTATATTGACTATGCGCGCGTGAAGTTCCAGGCTGAGCGCCATCCCGCCAAGTGGTTCCAGACGGAGGCGATGGGTCAGCAGAAATACCCTGAGATCGGACTCTCGTCCATCGCCATCGGTAAGGAGGTGAAGACGGCCGACGCCGCCATCATCACCATCGGTCGCCAGGCCGGTGAGGGTATCGACCGTGACATCGATACCGAGTTCAACCTCATCCCCGAGGAACTCTCACTGATCAAGGATGTCTGCAACGCGTTCCATGCTGCTGGCAAACCCGTCGTCGTCGTCATCAATTCCGGCTCGGTCATCGAGACGGCTTCATGGAGCGGCTATCCCGACGCCATCCTCTGTGCCTGGCAGCCTGGCATGGAGGGCGGGAACTCCATTGCCGACCTGCTGACGGGCAAGGTGAACCCCTCGGGCAAACTCACGATGACCTGGCCCATTGCCGCCACCGACCACCCGTCAACCACGAATTTCCCCGGCTATCTCGACGAATACACCAAGGATGTCATGAGAGGCTATAACGGTAGTGTGCCTGGCAACGACTACACCAACCATGAGGAGGATATCTATGTGGGCTACCGCTACTTCGACACTTTCCAGCGCGAGGTGGCCTATCCCTTCGGCTTCGGACTGAGTTACACCACGTTCGAGATGTCGAAGCCCGTGGTGAAGGCTAAAGGCAACGCCGTCGAGGTGAGTATCACGGTGAAGAATGCGGGCGGTGTCAGTGGTAAGGAGGTGGCACAGGTCTATGTCGAGGCACCCAAAGGTCGTCTGGAGAAACCCGTCCAGGAACTGAAGGCTTTTGCCAAGACGCGCGAATTGCTGCCCGGTGAGAGCCAGACGCTCACGATGACCATCCCCGTGCGCAACCTGGCCTCGTTCGACGAAGCCAATAGTCAGTGGCTCACGGAGGCAGGCACCTACACCTTCCGCATCGGCAACAGCAGCCGCAATATCGCCGCCAGTGCCCAACTGAAGATCGCCGAATACACGGAGAAGACCACCAATGCCCTTGCCCCCAAGCAACCGCTAAATCTCCTGAAACAGTAATATAATAAGGAGCCGCCCGTGGCGACTGGAGCGAGCACAACACATGGGGTCAGGAACGATGTGTAATTAAATTACACGAAGTGCCTGTCCCTTTGTTGTATGCAGTGATAAGAGCGGTTGCCTGGTGTCCAACAGATAGACAGTTATCTGGGGCTTCTCATATTGTCTCTTCTTCATGGTTCTACTAAAGTCTCAGCAGGCAGGTCGGGTGCCTTCCAGTTCATCGTTCACTTCTTCCAGATCGAACTCGTTGATTTCGTCCTTGTCCATTTCTTCTTTCAGTTCCTCATAGCCCCAAGGACCACCGCAGTCCTCTGGCGGACAGGCACCTTTGCCTGCCAGACAGACGGGGTGGTCGAGTGCTGCCTCCTTGTCGATGCTTTCAACAGTGATGTCATGCACCCAACTGTCACCGAAATCATAGACATAGACAAATTTCTCCAGCCCCATGTGCTGAATAAACGTCCCGACGTTAGTCTTATGCGAATCCTCTGGTTCTTCACGCCAAGGGTCGTCCTCCTCATGCGGGTCAGCCACTGTCCACCCGCCGTCAAACGGATGCCGTTGGAACTGGTACAGGTGTTCGTCCCACCATCCGAACGCTGCTTGGATGGTGTTGTGCAGGTCGTGGAACGAGAAGTTCCCTGGAATCACAATGCGCCGCCATACAGGTGGCTTCTTAATGTCTCTGATTTGAATTTTAAATTGTATTGTCATAATTTTAGTTGTATGATTACTCAACCATTACCATCATCATATTCACCATCATCTTCCGCAGCCATATCGTAGCGTTTGGGCTGCATTGAAATCTCTTTGGCTTTCGGGCGAGATGCCTCCCTAACCATTGGGGTATATGCCTCGATAATATGTCGCCAGTCGTTCACGGTCATGTCGGGGTATTGATCTCCGTACAGTTCGATAACCTCACGCTGCAATGCCGCATCACTGATGTCGGCATCCATGTGCAGACGGTTGAAGATGAGATTACGTACGTCACGGTCATCCTCGACGTTAGTTAATTTGCGCTCATTGACGTTGTCATCGTCGTCAGCCCACTTGTTACACTGTTCCATCACTGTTTCCAGAGCCTTTTCCTCTACACTAAGCCCCAGTTTGTTGCTTTCCTCTTCGTTCTGCTTGATTTCCTCAGCCATCTTCAGCAGTTCCTCAATCACCTCTTCGTTGGTGAGCATCCCTTTCAGATAGTTAGAGAGTGCCATGTTCAACAGGTCGGAGAACTTCTTACTCTGCACCACATTGGTACGCTGATATTGATGAATGCGCTCTTTCAGTAGCCGTTCCAGCAGTTTCACGGCCAGGTTCTTCTCCTTCATCTTTCGGATTTCCTTCTGGAAGGCTTCATCAAACAGCGAGAAGTCGTGCTGCTTGTCACCTTTGATGTCCATGATACTAATCACACCTTGGCTCTGAATGCTCTGCTCCAACAAACGACTGATGCGTTCGTTGATGTCCTTTTTAGTCAGTGGACCTTTCTGCGCCAGACGAGACAGCAACACACGCACGGCATCCATGAATGCCACTTCCTGCTTCTCCTGTTGACTAATCAGCGAACGGCATAGGGTCAAAGCATCATGCAGCAGTTGGCTCTCTTTCACGAAGTCCTTGAGGATGTCAGCCTTATCAGGTGCAAGCATAAAGTTCACGCCACCCTTGATAATCTGCGCCCGCTCTGGGTCTGTTCCTTCAAAGAAACCGTAATAGTCAAAGCCGTGCATCAGGTCACGGCAAATCTCCAACTTCTCTTGGAACTTCAGCCGTGCCGTCTTATTGATGTCCGGGTCGCCAAACTGCTGGCGGTCGCGCTGGGTATAATCTTGCATAGCCTGTTTCAATGCGCCAGCAATACCCACATAGTCAACAATCAGACCGCCCTCCTTTTCAGGGAACACACGGTTTACACGCGCGATGGCCTGCATGAGGTTATGTCCCTTCATGGGTTTATAGACATACATGGTTGCGAGCGACGGAACGTCAAAGCCTGTCAGCCACATATCTACCACGATGGCAATCTTCATTACGGAACCAGAAGACTGGTCCTCACCGTCTTCTGCTTTGAACAGGGCTGCATACTCCTTGTTCATTTTGGGCTGAATCACGTCGTGCCACTCTTCCTTGTCGGTATTGGCAGCACTGGCCACCACATGCATCATGTCCTCCCATTCAGGACGCAACTCCAGCATCTTGCGGTATATCTTGACCGCTGCATCCTTGTTATAGGCCACAATCATAGCCTTACCCGTCAACTCTTGTTGGCGGTTTTTCTCATAGTGTTCTATGATGTCGCGACACAGACTGTCAATCGTATCGGGGTGACAGAGTATCTGCTTGATGCCGCTATGATCCTGGCGAGCCTTGTTGATTTGCTCCTCGGTTGCACCTTCATCAGCCAGACGGTCAAACTCGTCATCCAGTTTCTTCAGCACCTCTTCGTTCAGGTTCAAATTCACCACGCGACTCTCGTAATAGACGGGGCGGGTGGCTCCGTCCTCTACAGCCTGCGTCATGTCGTACACGTCGATGTAGTCGCCAAACACTTCCTTGGTGTCACGGTCAGCCTCGCTAATGGGTGTTCCCGTGAATCCGATAAACGAGGCATGGGGCAGTGCCTCGCGCATCAGCAATGAAAAACCTTTCTTCATCTTTTCAGCCTTCACATCCCAATGTTCGTCACCATATTGTGAGCGATGGGCTTCATCGGTGATAACGATAATGTTTTCTCGCTCTGAAAGCAGACCCGTGTCCTCTTCAAACTTCTGTATCGTCGTAAAGATGATGCCGCCCGTCTGTAGGTCTTTCAACTTGCGCACCAAGTCTTCGCGTCCTCCAGTTTTGGTCAGCTTGCCTTTCTCGTTCAGATCGAAGCCGACTCGCTGCGGTTCCTGTCGCAAGAATTTCTGGCAACCCGCAAACTGTTCATACAGTTGCTGATCCAAGTCGTTGCGGTCGGTCACCACCACGATGGTACATTGCGGGAACTGCTGTATGAGCCTATGCACATAGAACACCATCGACAACGATTTGCCGCTGCCCTGTGTGTGCCAGAACACACCAATCTTGCCATTGCCGCCAATCGCTTCGTGCGTCTTGGCAACAGCCTTGTTCACGGCAAAGTATTGGTGGTATGCAGCCATAATCTTTGCCGTGCGTCCGTCCTTGTGGTCGAAGCAGAGGAAGTTTTGCAGTATGTCAATCAGTCTTTCCTTGCGGAAAATACCTTCAAAGAACGTCTCATAGTCAATGACTTCTTGCCCCCTCTCTCTCGGATTTTTCCATTCCATAAAGCGGTTCTGCTTGGCGGTGAGTGTTCCGGCTTTGGTGGTTAGCATGTCGCTGGTCACAGAGAAGGCATTATAGACAAACAGCGATGGACATTTCTGCTGATACTGTTTGATTTGCAGATAGGCATCGTCTTCCTCCACATTATCGTTGGTTGGTGATTTCAGTTCTATCACCACTAATGGCAGACCATTCACGAAGACCACCATGTCGCAGCGTATCTTCTCTTTCTCCACGACGCGCCACTGGTTGCACACCTTGAACAGGTTCTGAGTGGGATGTTCGAAGTTGATCAGCCGCACAAGCTCCGTTTGGTTGCGTCCGTCGGCCACATACTTCACCTCCACACCGTTTTGCAGGTAGTCCTAATCAGCAAATCACGGAATCTCCGTTGCACTGTAGTTGATCCGAAGAGCATAGCATTCCTGCAGAGCCTGCTTCACATCGCTGATGATACCCATCGGCGTATGGCGGTCGGCCCTGAGGCTGACCGTCAGATGCTCCGCATTCTCTGGTGCCATCGCCGCCCGCAACTGTTCGATACGGACAGGAATCTCCTCTATACGCACGATATCGCCATTTAACTGTACTCGCCACTCCTGACTCCCGTCTCCCGTCTCCCTTCCTATATAAATATTCACCACCGACGACTTGTTGGCCAGTTTCTTCATCTCCGTGCCTTGGGGCACCTCGTAGCGCACCTTCACTTCGTCGCTGCGCATGTGGGTGACGATCATGAAGAAGAAGAGCACCGTGAAGATGAGGTCAGGCATCGACGCCATGTTGAGCGACGGCACGTTATGCCGTTTTGTATGGAACTTGCTCTGCATCGGTCTCATGGCACGCCTCCTTCCTGAACGGGTGTCTCACTGATGCGCTGGGGATAGTATTCATTAATAGCCGAACGCTCGTCATTGCTACAACGCGCATACATCTTCCCATAATGTTCCTGGGCATAATGCTCGCGCAGGGCCTGATAGGCATTCACGATGGTGTTCTGCATACGGAAATAGGCTTCGTAACTCGTCGCGCGGTCTGCCTGGACAGAGATCACATGACCCGTACGGTTCACGGAGGCCATCGCCGTCACGGCATCGGCCAACTCCTTCAGGCTCACCGTCTTACCATCGCAGGTCAACTGATCCTTCCCGTCCAGTTCCACCCGCATCACCAGGTCTTTATTGACGTCCGTCGGCTGTTGCTGTTCCACGGGAGGTGGCGGCATCTGGCGCAGCAGTCCCTTCTCCGTGTCCATCGACGATGTCACGAGAAAGAATATCAACAGCATGAACGAGATATCTGCCGTCGATGTGGTATTCAACTCCGGAATCTGCTGACGATAGCGCTTACGAAACATCCGATAATCAGTAGGATTGAGGTATAGATAAACATATCCGTGACTTTCAGCCAGAACACGTCGGTAAACTGGACACCATTAGTCATCACGGGCGAAGAGGAACCCAGCAGGAAAGTCACCACGAGACAGACGACCAGCAGGATGGCGACGCACCAACCGATCTTGCCGGCCGGTACACCGTTGATGATATCGTCGCCCTTCCGGCGCGTACGCATACCGTGCCACACGGAATACCCCGTGGTCACCAGGGCAGCAGCCACCATCAGGTACATCAGCCAAAGCATCAGGTCGGCAAAGAAGGGCGATACAAAACTATTCATAACTCTTCACTTCTCACTCTTCACTTCTCACTCCCTTATAGGTCGTTATCATGTCGAGCAGGGTGATGGCCGACTCCTCCATCTGGGCCGTCAGCCGTTCGATCTTCGAGAGGATATAACTGTAGAAGAGTTGCAGGATCAGAGCCACCACGATACCGAAGATCGTCGTGATCAGCGCCACCTTCATACCCTGGGCCACGATGGTAGGACCGATGTCACCTGCCTGTTGGATCTGGTCGAAGGCCATCACCATACCAATCACCGTACCGAGGAATCCCAGCGAGGGGGCCATGGCGATGAAGAGTTTGATCCATGAGCAGCCCTTCTCCAGATTGGCAGCCTGCAGACCACCGTAATTGGTGATACTACGCTCAATGGCATCAATGGGCTGGTTGATGTGCAACAGTCCCTGGTAACAGACGGATGCCACTGGCCCGCGGGTGTTCCGGCAGAGTTGCTTCGCCCCCTCCACGTCGTCTTTCTGCAAATGGGACTTGATATCCTCCATCAACTTATACGACTTTATCTCAGAGAGCGTCAGGTAGATGATACGCTCGATGCAGAAGGCCAGTCCCAGCACCAGTGCCAGGGCTACCAGTGACATAAAGCCGACGTTACCGTCGATGAACTTGGTCTTCAACTGCTTGTGGATACTCCCCTCTTCCGCTTCCTCTACATCGGCGTCATCAATCAGCAACGTCTCCACGAGGGCACTATCTACAACGGTACTATCCACAAGGGCGCTATCCTGTACGGTCTCACTCTGAACTTGGACGGTTTGCGTAAAACCGAGCAAACAAACCATCGAGAATAAAATCAACTGTCGTTTCATGTTGCAAAATTACGCATTATTTCCAATACCACCAAACTTTTTCCTAAAATTCGAATCACAAAGCAAATCCTTGGTTAATGATTGTTAACCATAGAAGGACTCATTCAATCAGAAATTTTGAAAAACAGGGTGTAACGGGTGTAACATCCCTTTGTACATCGGCCCGTGCACCCTGTTGGAGGGTGTAACAGGGTGTCACGAGGGTGTAACAATCTGTCATGAGGTTGTAACAATTTCTTTGCTTGCAATTCTCGAGAGAATTGGAGCAAAAAGCGCCACTTCAGCGCCAAGAACTGGCTGCCTCTGATCCAATTTTCGAGAGAATTCAGCAGAAGCCTAGCGTGTCACCCTCGTGTCACCCGTT
>FLNY01001606.1_pt1 | contig 26734 bp, 24 predicted proteins | sample 1140381 | NCBI WGS metagenome assembly FLNY01 (sample SAMEA3878172, study PRJEB12797) | bioreactor metagenome | biome: Moose rumen | place: Sweden | collected 2011-10
GCAATGGGCGGAATAGCCGGACATGCAGGTCTCTTCTCGACAGCTAACGACCTCTTTAAGCTCTGCCAAATGATGCTGGACGAAGGATATGCAAAAGGACAAAGATTTGTTTCGGCTGAGACTTTCCAGACGTTCAACTCTCGCCATTTTGCAGGTTTGGCAAACAGAAGGGCTCTTGGATTCGACAAACCGTTCATAAACGGCAACAGCACACACATCTCGCCGAAGGCTTCTCAAAATAGCTTTGGACATACAGGCTTTACAGGAACCATGATATGGATAGACCCTGAATATCACCTGATATACATCTTTCTTTCGAACAGGGTATATCCTAATGCAACCACAAATAAACTGGCATCAATGAATATTCGTACCGACATCCAAGAACTGATATACAAATCAGTGACAAATAAAGAATGAAGAATGTATTTCTGACTCCTTTATTTTCCACGCCCCTGTATGATAATCATCACAGTGTAAAGAAGTATCTTGATATCCGTAGTAAGAGACATGTTTTCCAGATACAACAAGTCGTAGCGCAACCGTTCCACCATCTCGTCAACAGTCTCGGCATACCCGAATTTCACCTGTCCCCAAGAGGTGATGCCGGGTTTGACTTTCTGAAGAAGCAGGTATTCCGGTGCCCTTTCTACAATCTTGTCGATAAAGAACTGCCTCTCGGGACGTGGCCCTACAAGCGACATAGTTCCCTTTAACACATTGTAAAACTGGGGTATCTCGTCAAGTCTATATTTTCTCATAATGCGGCCAAAGGGAGTGATGCGAGGATCATCGTCTTTTGACAGTGCCGGCCCTCCAGCTTCGGCATCGACATACATCGATCTGAACTTATGCATCTTAAATGGCTTGCCTCTGTAGCCTATACGTTCTTGGGTATACAAAACAGGTCCCGGCGAAGTACACTTCACAATAATTGCTGTAATAAGAAAGACAGGTGAGAGCAGCACCAACGCAAGTAATGACAAGACGATGTCAGCCATACGTTTCAAAGAATACTGCCACTCCTCCATCGGACGCGGATTGATGGTAATGAGAGGTGAGTGAAATATCGAGTTGATTTTTACAGAACCATATACGATATCGCGCAAATCGGGAGTGATTTTAATTATCACATCATCCCTGCGGTCAAGAAGCCGTATGATTTCGTTGATTTTCTGATTTTCGTAACTCTCGATTGCAAAGATTACTTCTTCAATATCATATTTCTCAATCAAATCGTTGATGTTGTCAACTGACCCGACATGAGGCATAACCTTCTCGAGACGCGAATCAATATGTCCGTTGACCGTGATAAAACCAATAAATTTATTTCCAGAATAAACAGCCTGATTCTCAAGATCTAGATAAGTCTGATAAGCCTTCTCCTTGCTACCAATCAAAAGAGTTGGAAAGCCTATGCGACGGGTATGGACCAGACGGGCTGTTCGAGAAGTAAGAGCCAGACGTCCGACGTATGTAATGCCGAAATGTAGGCCAAAAAGCATCAGAAAACTGACATAGTACTTGTGGTATGAAGAAATGTGGTCGTCAAGCAACAAGGCGAAGAAAATAATTATGACACCAAACAATGAAGCCCAAAATGTCATTTGCAATTCTTTCAGTCGCGACTTGCGATAGACATCTTTATATGTACCCTGAATCACATACAAGGTTATCCACGCCACTGGCAGCAATGCCAATCCCCACCAGAGGTTTGAATCCTGAAACACACGGTTCACGTCGTCGAAGCTTTCGTTATCTATAGAAAGCTTACGGAACATGAAAAACAATGTCCACGACAGCAACGCGGCGAGGATATCCCAGATAATATATTTAATTGCCTGTAATCGCTTGTTCATCATTATGCTCTCTTCTCACATCACATCACCACCAGCTTCATATTGTCAAGAAATAGGTTGCCTGACTTGCCGTCGCTGTTTTTAATGGTGAAATAAAGGCGGATGTCAGGATAATAGTAATAATTGTTAGCCCAGATTTTCCCTAGGTTTATATATATCTTCTGCCATCCTCTTTCGGGCCTGCCGTATATAGTCATGCAATATACAATCTGGTCGGAACCATTTTGCTGCATAGGGTTATACATACCAATCAGAAAGTCGAAATCACTCCAGTAATCCATTTCAAGATAGAGATAGGATGTGGGATCCGGAATATTGAAAGTGGCACTGGTCCAGAAACTGAGGGATGAGAGCGTGTCGGGGACCCTCACCACACCGCAACCATAGCCCCAGGCAACGGTATCGGCCTTATAGGTAAGACGTTCCACTACTGAGTCGAGCGACACAGTACTGGGACCGGGTTCGAAAAACTCCTGCCAGGCAACTCTCATCAGCGACTTGGAGATATAACGTGTATGGAGGGTATCGAGGTCTGTGACAGAGTCTTTTGCCAGTTCAACATCGAAAAGCTCAATCTCTTTATAATAGGGATAATACATTCGTGTTCCGGCAATACCGTTTTGTTTTACAGCGGGCAGGATTCGCACTTTGTCGATGGTGCCTTCTCGCAGAACAGGTATAGTACATGGCAGGTGGAAGGTTCCCAGTTGCGTCTCGGCAGCGTCACCCGATTTCCAAATCGTCACGTTGACAGCATCGATACGGCTGGTGAAGAAACCATCTTCCTGACTCCACGAATCACTAGGATTGTCGACAACAGTGACAGCAGCAATTCTAAGGTATGAAGGCTCCTCGCTCTCTCCGTCATAACGGTCACACGATGTCGTCAGTAATGTAATGGCAGCCAGCAGCAACAGTGATGTTATTGTTTTTTTCATATTCTTGATAACGCCACTATTCTCTCTTTATTGTTTGCATTGATATTTTTTATCATGGAAACAACACTTGCATCTTGCTGAAGTCTTCAGAAACGCCGATCGCTTTTTTATTTGCAATCACTAATCGTTTTTTTATTCTTTTTACCATTAATCTGTGCTACCGTCAGTCCAACCAATACTATCGCCATACCTGTTATCTTCATCACACTCAACTGTTCCTGACCGAGAGCCAAAGCCAAAAGCAGCGAAAAAACAGGAATGATATTGTTATATACGGATCCTGACGTTGCTCCCAATCGATGCATACCATAATTGAAAAAGATATACGCAACGGTGGAACAAAAGATGCCGAGAAAAGCCAGACAGAGCCACATGTGCCAACTACAACTCAAAAGGGGCAGCTTGGAATGGTCGACAATAAGCATCAATGGCAAGAAGTAAACAAGGGCAATGAGGTTTTGATAGGTCGTAATCATAATCGGGTGATAATGATCGAGAATCTTGACCAGTATTATGGTGTAAATCACCGCTATGACAACAGCACACGACAGAAGAAGTATACCTTTGGGACTGGCAGAAAAAGAGAAATCATCATTCAATGACATCAATGCAATGCCACACAACGACAGAAGAACACCAAAGATAGTGTTGAAACGCAGTTTCTCCTTATACACCAACGCCATACCAAAAGGAATAAACAGAGGAATGGTGGCAATGATTATCGATGCTAGACTTCCGGAAACATACTGCACACCGCCCGTCTCACAGATACTGTATAAAAAAGGTTCGGCAAAGGCCAACAGAAGGAAATATTTCAGATGTTCCTGTTTTATCTTCTGCCAACGGCCACAAATTTTCAACAATGGCACCATAAACAAGGTGGCAATAAGCATACGGCAGGTGATGATAATCAAAGGTGTTATGGCTTGCTCACTTAAAAACAATTCTTTGGTAAAAATAAACGATGCACCCCAAAAAGCTGATGAAGCAATCAGTAAAAGTTGTGGTTTATATGCAGATAATCTGTTCATTTTGCCATTATAAATATATTTCGTACTTTTGCAAAAATTTTTGCAAAAATACGGTTTTTTGGATTATTGGATTCTTGGACTCTTAATTAAATTTGCACATGTTGCGTATTGGCATTCTTTCCGACACCCACGGCATCTTATCGGACAAAGTCTATTCCTTTTTCGAGGAGTGCGACGAGCTGTGGCACGCGGGCGACATAGGACCCGATGTGTTGGACAGACTGAAACAATTCAAACCTGTGGTGGCTGTCTATGGAAATACGGATGGATGGGATATCCGCAACCTTATACCGCAAGACCAGCTGTTTATCCGCGAAAACCACAAAATACTTATGACACATATTGGTGGATATCCAGACCATTATGAAAGAAGAATTCAACTTTTACTTGAATCGGAAAAACCTGATATTTTTGTTGACGGACATTCTCATATTCTACGTGTGATGTACGACAAGAAATACAATCTTCTACACATCAACCCAGGTGCAGCCGGACAACAAGGCTTCCACCGTGTCGCTACCCTAGTACGCTTCACTCTGGACGAAAAGCCTAAGAACTTGGAGATATGCGAATTCCCGAAATTTGCTAATTAAAATTAAAAATAATCTATACTCTATGAAAGAACTGGCAATGCATGTTTATGACTTGATGGAAAACTCGACAGCAGCGAACTCTACCATGGTGGAACTCACAATACGTGACAGTATCAAGGACAACGTCTACGATTTTACCATCAAGGACAATGGCAAGGGGATGTCTCCTGAATTCCTTGCACGCGTCACAGACCCTTATACCACGTCTCGCACCACACGCAAGGTCGGTCTGGGACTGCCTCTCATAAAAATGAACAGCGAAAACTGCGGCGGAGGCATGACTCTCCATAGCGAGGTAGGCAAAGGCACCACACTGCATTTCTGGTTCCAACACAACCACTGGGACAGACCACCAATGGGCGACCTCAGCGGCACCATCGTCATGTTATGTGCCGCTCATCAGAACATTCATATTATATATCGCCATATCACCGACTTCGACGAATTTGTCTTCGACACGGAAGAGATTCATGAAGCTCTCGACGGGATGGATATGAACGACGTAAAAGTGTATACCTGGCTGAAAGACATGGTTCAGGAAAATCTTGAAGCAATACACTACAACGATTAGTGCGCTTCCAACCAGTTTTCGCCCACATCAATACCAACCTCTACAGGGATGGTCAGCGGCAACGCCGTCTCCATCTCTTTCCTGACAATATCTTTTACTATATCCAACTCTGTTTTGACTACGTCGAACACCAATTCGTCATGCACCTGCAATATCATCTTGCTATGCAATCCCATATCACGGAACTTATGCCAGATTCTCACCATAGCTATCTTTATCATGTCAGCCGAGGTGCCTTGTATGGGCATGTTGACGGCGTTACGTTCCGCAAATTGGCGTTGGGCGGCATTACGACTGTCGATATCATATAGATAACGCCGCCTTCCAAGCAGGGTCTGCGCATATCCGTGTTCACGTGCCCACGCTATATTCGATTCAATATAACTCTTTATTGATGGATATTGCTGGAAGTACTCTTCTATTAGGGCTGCCGCCTCTTTGCGTGGAACATCGAGTTGCTGAGACAAGCCGAATGAACTAATGCCATAAATGATTCCGAAATTCACCGACTTGGCATTACGACGTTGTTCCTTGCTCACATCTTCCATTTTTAGATGGTAGATTCTGGCTGCTGTAGCAGCATGTATGTCGTAGTGGTTCCGGAACGCTTCAATCATGTGTTCGTCGTTGGCAAGTGAGGCGATGATACGCAATTCTATCTGCGAATAGTCAGCAGCCATAATCAGATGGTCTTCATCGCGCGCGACGAAGGCTTTGCGGATTTCGCGTCCGCGCTCGGTACGAATGGGTATGTTCTGTAGGTTGGGATTCGACGAACTGAGACGCCCTGTAGCGGTAACAGTTTGGTTGTAGACAGTATGCAAACGGCCCGTCGTCGGATTTATCAGTTTAGGAAAACTATCCAAATAGGTGGAAATCAACTTCCCTAGTGAGCGATACTCTAATATAAGCGGTATTATCTCGTGTCTGTCGCGCAATTTCAACAATACCTCTTCAGCAGTACTATACTGTTTGGTGGCTGTCAAGGGTGGCTTGTCCGTAACCTTCAGCCTTTCGTATAGGACTTCACCCAACTGTCTCGGCGAATTGATATTGAATTGGATTTCCGAATTGTCGGAGCATTCGCTGACCAAGGAGTATATTTTCTGTTCGACTTCCAAACGCTGACGACTGAGGTCTGAAGAGTATCTCTGCAAGGCTTCGACATCTATCTTCACACCTTCGCGTTCCATATCAACCAAGACATCCACCAACGGCAATTCAACCTCATTATACAAAGCTATCATATCATTGGCTATCAGCTCGTCACGCATAGGCTGATAAAGCATCAGTAATTTTTCAGCCGCCATACAGGCATAGTTCTCTTGCTGTTCGTCAAGTTGTTCATGAAGGTAGGTTGAAACTATAAAATCCAGATAGTGACGCATCTCCGAATTCAGCAAGTAGTGGGCTAAACTCACATCGAAAAGCTCTCCTCGCATCTCAATACCGTTTTCCCAAAGAAGGTATTTCAGTTGCTTAAGGTCGTAGCATATCTTTTTTGTCTTCTCATTTTCCATCGCACTCTGCAAAAAGGAAAATTGGTATCCGCCCGAAAAAGGCAGATAGGATGTCTGAATCTTCTGATGGTCTGACGGGTCGGAATAATAGGAGAAGGCTACACCTTTGACTAGTTTGCTCTTGGAATCCTGGTCAACATATAGCGCAAAATCCTTATCTTCAAGTCCTGCAAGTATTTCCAATGATGTGACTTGGTTTGTAGCTTGAGGTTCGATACTTGCTACCTGTGTGTTGTATTCGGATTGAATTTCCTGAGTATCGATAATGCTGTCGAACAACGAAATCTGGGAGGTATTAGCCGTAACCTGAGTTTTATGACCTATGGTCTGTGACTTGCGACTTATCAAGTCCGACTTTTCTGGTTTTTCGGAGTATTTGCTCTTTGGAGTTTCGGCTCTCATGCCTAACTTCATAGCCAACTCTGGGTCTTTCACACTCAAGTCTGTGTAAATCCGCTTTGCAAAATTACGGAACTCTAATTCGGTGAAAAGAGCTGACAGTTGCTCATAATCGGGCGTGCCCAAAGCGATGGCGGTCTCGTCAAAATCGATGGGGACTTCGCTACAGATCGTGGCAAGTTCCTTCGAAAGTAATGCCTGATCTGCATATTCCACCACGAGTTGTCGTAATTTTTCGTTTTTTATCTCGCTGCTACGACGCACAGTCTCTTCTACACTGCCAAACTGGGCAACCAACTGCTTGGCTTTTTTCTCTCCTACACCGGGAATTCCTGGAATATTGTCTATCGAGTCACCCCACAAACCCAGAATGTCAGCCACCTGGGCGGGGCGTTCAACATCGAACTTCTCGCAGATCTCCTTCGGCGTGTCAATGCTGTCAGGCTTCCCGCCTCGGCCGAAACGATACAGATGTACCTTGTCGGTAACCAATTGAGCAAAATCCTTGTCGGGTGTAATCATCAGCACTTGGTCGAATCCGGCATTCTCGGCTTGACGTGCCAAAGTGCCTATGAGATCGTCTGCCTCGTATCCGCTCTTAGAGATTATTGATATAGAGAAACCTTCTATCACGCGATGTATATACGGCAACGCTATCGCTATCTCCTCGGGCATCTTATCCCTGTTGGCTTTATACAACTCATAGCGTTCATGACGAAAGGTCGGTTCCGACAAGTCGAAACAGACGACACAATGTGACGGCTGCTGCTGACGAAGCAGATCGTATAAGGTCATGGTGAATCCAAGCACGGCTGAAGTATTCATTCCTCGACTGTTCATGCGAGGATTGTGGTTCAGGGCATAGTAGGCTCTGTAAACCATCGCCATGCCGTCTATGAGCATCAGTTTTTTCATAATGTGTCTTGTGTCAACTCATCATATTCACGTCTGTGGCGCAAGATGTCACATGCCAGATATACTGCGTGTCGAAACGACTGTTCGCTGGCCTGGTTCTTGCCGGCAATGTCGTATGCGGTACCATGCGCAGGTGATGTCCTAATGATGTTCAGTCCTGCTGTATAGTTTACTCCTTCAGTGAACGACATAAGCTTGAAGGGTATCAGGCCCTGATCATGATACAAGGCCAAGACACCGTCGTATTTGCCAAACTCACGACTGCCAAAGAAACCGTCGGAAGGATATGGTCCAAATACCAGCATGCCGCTTTCGTAGGCTTCGTCGATAGCAGGTTTCACCACCTCCAAATCCTGATTTCCTATGACTCCGTTGTCACCTGCATGGGGGTCTATCGCCAACACCGCAATCTTAGGCATAGGTATACCGAAATCGCGTTTCAGCGATTCGTGCATTATCGTTATCTTCTCTATCAGCAACTGACGTGTGATGTACTGCGGTACCTCTTTCAGCGACAGATGGTTGGTCACAATACCAATCCTAATTCGGTCACATACCATCATCATCAGCGACTTGCCGTCAAACTTACTGGAGAGATACTCGGTATGACCAGGAAAATCAAACTTGTCTGATTGGATATTCTTCTTATTGATAGGAGCCGTGACGAGTACATCGACAAGGCCTTTCTTCAAGTCGTCGCACGCCCGCTCCAACGCCAAACGGCTCTGCATTCCGGCAATCTCAGTCGACTTGCCGATTTCTATCTTCAACTCGTCGGGAGTAAGGTTGATAACATTGAATTTCTTGTCGATAGCTTGGTTCGCATCGTGAATGGCATTGAAGCTCATCTCCTGCTGCGACTGGCTCAACAGTTTTTTATGATACGAAGCCACTTTTGTCGATCCATATAGAATCGGAGTACAATGCTCAAAAACGCGACCATCGGAGAAGGTCTTCAATATTACTTCATAGCTTATGCCGTTGATGTCTCCCTGGGTAATGGCGACCTTTATTTTTTTATTCTCATTCTTTGTCATATTTCACTGGTGTTTTGTGATTTGTTCCCATTGTCTGTAAATCATTTAGCCTCTCCATAGACCTGCATAAAGGCATACAGCAGGCGCAAGCCGTATCCCGACGCTCCGACACCGTAGAAACTTTCTCGTTTGGAATAGAACGCAACGCCGGCAATATCCAAATGGATGTATGGGCAATGTGCAAAATGTGCCAGAAAACGACCGGCTGTTATGGCTCCGGCCTTCCCGCCTAAGTCACAGTTCTTGATATCGGCAACGTCAGACTTCAACGGCTCGTCATATTCTTTCCAAAACGGGAATTCTGCAACTCTCTCATATACTAGCTTGCCCATTCCTTTCATGAGATTGAGCTGACGTTCCGCTCCTTGCTGCATGGCGGCTATAGCACCGGTACCTATTGCTCTGACAGCAGCCCCCGTCAGTGTGGCAGCGTCAATAATCAACTCTGGTTTCTCGCTGTCTGCCATCGCTATTGCATCGGCTAGGATAAGTCTTCCTTCGGCATCGGTATTTGTGATTTCAACCGTTGTACCATCCATCATGCGCAGGATGTCGTCGGCAGCATAGGCATTACCGCCGGGACGATTGTCTGTCAGAGGCAGATAGGCTCTCAACCATACCGGCAACTTGTTTTCGGCAGCTGCCAAAAGAACTGTTGCCATCGTAGCTGCCCCGGCCATATCCGACTTCATCTCTGTCATATAATCGTTCGGTTTGATATTCAGTCCACCGGTATCATACATCACCCCTTTCCCGACCAAAGCTATTGGTTTGCTATTGGAACGATTGGCGGGCTTATACTCTAACTTGACAAAACGTGCCTCGTCAACACTGCCTCTATTCACAGCTAAAAGGCCGCCCATACCTTTCTTTTCAATCTCTTTCTGCCCTAGAACAGTACAGGTGACGCCTTCAACGCTTTCGGCTTCTTTTTTCAGAATATCGGCAAATTGAGGAGCATTCAAATACATGACGGGTTCATTGACCCAATCGCGTATGAGGTCGATACGTCGCCAAAGACGCACATTCTCCTCTAATGGCTCTTTGTCAACGATACGGGCATCTACAACAACATCTGTCAACTTGACCTCTTTCTTGTTCTTGTATTTGTCGAACCGGTAATTCGACATGTGTAATCCTTCCAAAAAGGCCATTAACTCTTCGGGAATGATTCCTGCACCGCCCACAACGACTTTCTCAACACCTTCTTTCACAAGCATCTGTTGCAGTTCGGCTGCAGCACGACGTAGTTTTTCCTGAGCCTCTCCGCTCTCCAACTCGGCATCGAAATTCTGGACATATATCTTCTCCGGAAACCGATTGAATATCACTAAAGAACCGGCATCTTTTTTACGTCGTTCCGCCAAATATGCAACTTCTTCGCGCTTAAAGGGCAGGGCTCTTGCAGCCACATCGCTCCCATACACAAAAAGAAACGTCGACTTTATGTCGTTATAACTTAGTTTTTCGAGACTTATATTCATAAAGCTTTATTATTTATTTTGCAAATATACATTTTTTTTGAATTGTATACTGTATCCTTTGACCTGTATTCTTTATCATTTTCATTCACTGCGGATCAGCATCGAATATAACATGTACTCCCCCATGCTCTTTTTTCTTCATCACTTCGTCGGCAATCCGCATCATCAACTTCTTACCTTCAGCAACAGCCTCGCCGACGGCAAATCTGACCATTATTTTCTTTAAATACATCCCTCTTATCCTTGCCACAGTAGGATACTCAGGACCCAAGACCCTATTACCCAGCATTTTTCTTAACTCAGTAGCGTATTCACTTGCGGCAATATCGGTTATCTCTTTCTCCTTGCATCGAAACGTGACATTTATCAACTTGTAGTACGGCGGATATTTAAAAATGCGCCGTTCTTCAATCTGGCTGCTGTACATCGACTCATAGTCGTTATCCATCGCATCTCTTATGGCTTGATGATAGGGCTGATAGGTCTGTATCACCACTTTCCCTTGCTTTTCTCTTCGACCTGCACGCCCACTCACCTGGGTCATCTGTGCAAAACTGCGCTCATACGACCTAAAATCGGGATAGGAAATAAGATTGTCGGCAGAAACTATTCCAACAACGCTGACATTATCGAAATCAAGCCCTTTCGTGACCATCTGCGTACCAACCAGGATGTCTATCTTGCGTTCCTCAAAATCGCTCAATATCTCTATATATCGACGTTTCTGGATTGTTGAGTCCAAGTCCATGCGTTCTATGCGTGCATCAGGGAAAAGTATCGACAGGTCGTCTTCTATACGTTCGGTACCCACACCTCGCATTTTCAACGTTGTAGAATGACACTGAGGACATTCAGCCGGCACTGCCGTCGAATAACCGCAATAATGACAACGCATGCTGTTGGTCGCCTTGTGATATACTAACGACACATCGCAGTTCTTGCATTGCGGAATCCAATGGCATACATCGCACTCCACTCTGGGCGAGAATCCTCTTCTGTTTTGGAACAGTATCACCTGCTCTCTGTTTTTCAACGCTCTGTCGACTTCTTCGATAAGCAGTTGTGAGAAATTAGCCCGAACCTCGCCTTTGCGTTGCGCCTCTTTCATATCTACACACAGAACTTCAGGCATCTTGACTCCACCCCAACGTGTCTTCAACTCTGCAAAGCCAAATTTGCCGCTCTTGGCATTATAGTAGCTCTCGACAGATGGTGTGGCAGACCCCAGTAATGTCCGCGCACCCCATTGCTTTGCCAACCAGATGGCACTGTCGCGTCCGTTATATCGAGGTGCTGGCTCACTCTGTTTGTAACTGCTGTCATGTTCTTCGTCAACTATGACCAGCCCCAACTCTTGGAATGGCAGGAACAACGCCGAACGTGCACCTATTAGAACTTTGTATCCACCATTTGCGGTACGCTGCCAGACTTCGGCACGCTCTTGTGTGTTGAATCGCGAATGGTACACTCCTACCAGGTTCCCGAATGTTCTACGCAGTCTGTTTATCACCTGCGTGGTCAATGCTATCTCCGGCAGTAGCATCAACACTTGTTTCCCTTCTGAGACTACGTCATACATAAGTCGCATGTACACCTCGGTCTTGCCGCTAGAGGTCACACCATGCAATAGACAGACTGATTTCTCACTGTCTTTGATGGTCTTATATGCCTGACTTTGCTCTTCGCTTAATTTCCACTCATGCGTGCCCCCGAATTGTGTAGGGCCATCTTCCAGCCGGCTCACCTCTCTCTCTTCGGCAATGAGAATCTCTTTTTTCAAAAGCGCATCTATGGCTGACACCGAAAGACTTTTGTCTTCTGTCAGCACTCTTTTGGCGACAGCTTCCTTGCCGAACGACGAAAGTTGCATAAACCTCATCAACACCATCAGCTGCTTCTGTGCCCGTATTTCCAACTGGTCGAACAGTCTCTTCAATTCTCCCTCGTCACTATACTTCTCATGAAGGCTCAGCCAGGTCATCCTACGTGGCTTATAGCGTTCTTTCAGCTCTTCTTCCATCAGCACCACACCTTTTTCTATCATCGTCTTCACCAATGGCATTATCTTCTTGTAACCAACTGTTTCAGCAACTTCGTCCAACGTCAGTCTGGCTTTGCGCGACAATGCATCTAACACGTTGATTTCATCCTCCGAAAGATTACCATATTCTCCTTCGAAGTCGGGATGGACAACGATGTGGGATTCGCTGCTCAGGCGCATCGATGACGGCAAGGCGACGGACATCACGTCTCCTGTATAACACATATAGTATTGTGACATCCACTCCCAAAACAGCATCTGCCGTTCATCCACTATGGGCTTCTCATCCAGAATTGAAAGAACATATTTTGTCCTGTATTGCGGAACATTCTCATGTACCCTCCTTACAAGTGCAGAGTATAGCCGTTTGGGGCCGAACTGTACCACCACACGCTTACCGACATCTATACTTCCCTCAAACTCTTGAGGTACCCTATAGGTGTAAGTCCCCGGCAAATGCAACGGTAGCAGCACATCGACAAAAAACGTCTTCCGTTCCACCTGCAATTAGCGAATAAACGTCAGCAATACTTTGTCTCCTTGCATCAGCCTCAACGACTCGGCATCAAGCTCATAACGGTCGCATTTACGCAGTAACTGCATGAAACTGCTCTCGACCTTACGCATACTCTCAGGACAGGCCATCTTGGTACTTCCTATTTCACTCAGCTCCATCTTTCTGTCGTCGAGAATTTTGATGTTGCCAAAATAACGGTTGCAACCATTCTTCCCGTTTATGGTTCCTGCTTCGGGATTCACCTGTAGGGTCACCTTCGGCTGACCGTCATCATACACCATCTCTTTGTCACGCATGGCACTAAGTGTCCATACGACATCAATATCAAATTCCGGTCGAACATTAACTATAACATTTTTCTTTGTCTTACAACCTGCAAAACACATAACGGCAAGCAATAATATTATTATCGATCTTTTCATATTCAATGATAAGTATTTAGTATTTATTTGTAACAAAAAATCCAGCAAACTTAATCCACATCATTTATAGCTGAAATGCTTTGTCTTGATAATTGTGCAGACTGCCTCGTCTAAAGTGTTAGGATCCGCAGTACTGTAGCTTGTCGACATTACGCTTTTTGACGGATAATGCTCACTGTATTCATAGTCAAAATGATAATATCGCTCATCCCCGTCGCTGACAATGCGCAGACTCCTCACGTTGTTTTCAGACAACATACCGAAAATCCAAAAACGGTTCGTCATCTCATAATGCCCAAACAGTTGATGGTACGGATTATAATTATTGTCGTACTCGACGTAGCACTCCCAACCGGAACTGTCAGTATTGCAAATCACCTTCGAGACATCATCACCTTTCCATTCGAAATCATAACTGACGTCTGATTCCGCAGAACTCTCGTATTGCCAATCCATACCAGAGATATGCTTGTCGTTGTGTCTGAACACAACGGTACAGTATAACTCGCCGTCACGATAACATTTTATACGTTCCAACGTCCTGCCATCGTAATAGAAATCACGCTCTATCTTATATGCCGGAACCGTCGTGCGACTGATGCGACCTCGTCTGTCGTAATAGAAAATCTCCGAGAACTGGCTTTCGTCACTGTAGTCAATGCGATAAAGTTCATCTCCATCCCAATTCCATCGTTCACCGATACTCAAAGGCCTGTCATAAATCATCACATCACCAATGGTCTGTGTCTCCTCAAACATAATCTGGGCAAGCCGTTGACGGCTTCCGACAACACCCTCTTTCTTGCTGCACGACTGCAAGAGCAGTAAAACAATTACGATAACAAAAAAATCAGTCTTTCTCATTCAACATAGGTTCTGTCATCCGCGTCGGAGAAGTCGCAGATATAGTTATATTTACATTCTTACCGGGACGGAGCATAATTATCGTGTCTCCCCAACGATAAGTCTCTGCTTTCGATATCAACTTGACTTTAAGATGTGACGACAACTCGTTGGCTTCGAAGACATAGCGATGTCCGCTGCTGGGATCTTCGATAATGCTGCTGTCTATGCGTACATCTTCGTATGAATACTCATAAATGGTGACAGTTGAAATCAGATTGGCGGCCAGCGACGGGACTTTGCCTATTACCGTGTAACGCGTAATCCCATCGTTATAGTCTATCTCTTCATCGTTGCATGCACATAAAAACAACGGAAACAACAATAGCAGAAAAGTTTTTTTCATTTGTCAAAAATGTTTTGCACGTTTCAACATATATGGCTGCATGACTTGGTCAAATCCCCGGTTGGTGTCGACCGACACATAGTCTATGCGGTACTGCATGGCGTGCCGTTTCACATCCTCTTGCGCCCGTCTCATCTCTTCACGATAACGGGCGGCAATTTCGGAAGGTGACACTTTCAAACGCTTGTCGCTCTCCATATCAATAAAATGATATGGACGATTGTCGTAATCGAATTCTATCTCTTTGGACTGGTCAACAACATGGAACAGTAACACCTCATGCTTGCAATGGCGCAAATGACGCAATGCGTCGAAAAGAGCCTCTGTCTCTTCAGAACCGACAAAGGCATCGGTAAACAGTACCACCATGGAACGACGACGCATCTTCTCGGCCATCAGGTGCAACGTATCGGCTATCGAGGTGCCCCGCTTTGACAATTCGTCGCCTTTGACGGGCTTCAAAAGCTGCTCTAATACAGTGTAGATATATCGCTGATGCACAACACTGGAGCGAACATCTGTCTGCTGGTCGATATTGTCGGAAAACAACGTCAATCCGAAGGCATCGCGTTGCCGTACAAGCAACTCAACAATCAGTGCAGCGGCATAGACGGAGAAAGTCAGTTTGTTAGGGTTATCAAACTGACCTTGTTGCTCGATAGGGAAATACATGCTCGACGAGCAGTCTATTATGAGCTGGCAACGCAGGTTCGTCTCCTCTTCATAACGCTTGGTGAAGAGTTTGTCTGTGCGTCCGTAAAGCTTCCAATCGATGTTTTTTGTCGACTCTCCGGAATTATACAACCGATGTTCGGCGAACTCAACCGAAAAACCGTGGAAAGGGCTTTTATGCAAGCCTGTGATGTATCCCTCGACTACCTGACGGGCAAAAAAATCAAGCGATTTGTACTTTTCTAATCGCTCAAGATCCACTATAGCAGAGCATTCAATTTTTCAGTCAGAGTGGCTTTGGCAACCAGCCCTACAGATTTATCTACAGCTGCACCACCTTTCAGGAAGAGGACTGTGGGGACATTACGCACACGAAACTCAGCGGCAATGCCTGGAGCCTCGTCAACATCCACCTTGCAAACCAGTGCCTTACCCTCATATTCGGCAGCTATCTCTTCAACTATAGGAGCCAGTGCTTTGCAAGGACCGCACCATGTGGCACCAATGTCTAACAACACAGGAAGGTTTGATTGCTTGATTTCAGCAAAATTTTGATCATTAACTTCTACTATCATAACAATTTAAATTTTATTTTGTTTTTAACTAACCAACTGCAAAATTAATACTTTTTTTTGCATTTCTACAAACAGATTGTCCTATTTTTCTCTTTTTGGATTAACACTCACTGTTATTTGCCTATCGTAAAACTCTAACAGACTCCTTTCTTATCACCTGTATTTCAGCATTATCGCATCTGATTTATTATTTTGTTTTCTATTTTTTATCATGTTTATAAAAAAAATGCTAATTTTGCATCGTCGTTTATATTACGCTAATACTACGCTATTATGAAACATAAAATAATTATCGCTATAGCTGCATTGCTTTTAGCCGGCAATGGCCAACAAACTATGGCTCAAAACAACAAAAACGCTCAAAACAAAAAGCCTAAACCTGTAAAAAACGAGCCTCAGGAGGTGCAGTTGCCGACAAACAGCAACGACTGTCTATTTGCAATAGAGCTGTCTCCCGACGTAGCATACGGTCCTACCAGCTCTCCACAAGGTGCAGGACGTATTCAGGAAATAATGCGCGACAAAAACAACCCTCGCGTATTCGAATACGAACACAACTCCACTTGGTATAAATTCACCGTGCCTTACAGCGGAAATCTGGAAATCAATATTACACCTAACAACGAATGGGATGACTACGATTTCGTCGTGTACAAATATACCGACGTATACTTCAGCAACCATTTGATTCAAGGTAAAATAAAACCAATCGCATCCAATATCTCCTCAAAGGACACTACCGGCATCGCAGCCGCAACACCTAAAAACTCCAAAGGTCAGCCTGCCGCAAAACCAAGATCAAAACGCATGACAACAGCCACTATGGGCATGAAAGTGGGCGGATCGAAGTATTTCATCGCACCTAACGAGGAGGACGATTTCCTGCGTTCTGTACCCGTGCGAAAAGGCGAGACTTACTACATCGTTCTCGACAACAAATCAGCTAAGGGCGAAGGACATACCATCAAGGTCTCTATTCAGGTAGAGTCTTTCGAACCACTCGTGGTTTTCTACGACCCCATCGCAAAAAAGAATATCGACGTAGACCTTCTGATTCTGGAGAAAAACACCGACAATCGACCGATAGCGAAAAACCCGAACTTCCGAGGCGGAAAGATTAAATTCGTACCGGGTTTCAACTACACTCTCTACGCTAAAAGAAACGGCTACTTCACCGTCTACAAGGACTTCAACTCCAACGTATTCCGCGACGACACTCTGATGCGCGTCATCATGAACCGCACCGAGAAAGGAACGATATTCCCAATTGCCGACATCTATTTCGACGACGACGCCAATCTGCTACCAGAATCCGACACTTCGCTTCTCAACTATATCCAGATGTTCAAAGGACATCCGGAAATCTCATTCCAGGTCAAAGGCTACGTTCAGTCTTACGCGGTCGACATCGAAGCCGAACAACAACTCTCTATTGCTCGCGCCAAAAGCGTCAAGGAGTTCTTCGTGAAACACGGACTCAACGCTGACCAAATATCTATTGCAGGTATGACCCAGAACGAGATAAAACGCTCAGCAGCAGCAGCCCTGAACAAAAAACAGGCCTTTAAGGACACCAAAATAGAACTTATAATAACAGGCTTGAAATAACAATCGTTGGCGGTTCGGATGTTTGGAGTGATGGATTTTCGGATTTTCCCGAGTAAAGGTTAATGTTATTGTTAAGCCTGAATGAGTGATATCATCAACATACTGCCTGACAGCGTAGCCAACCAGATCGCGGCAGGAGAAGTGGTCGACCGCCCAGCCGGTGCTGTCAAGGAATTGCTCGAGAACGCAATGGACGCTGGTGCTGACCACATCCAACTGGTGGTCAAAGATGCCGGACGTACACTGATACAGGTCATCGACAACGGTTGCGGTATGTCTGACAGCGACGCACGACTCTGTTTCGAGCGTCACGCCACATCAAAAATACACCGAGCTGACGATCTTTTCGCTATACGTACCATGGGATTCCGCGGCGAAGCTCTTGCATCAATAGCCGCCGTGGCACAGGTGGAACTGAAGACACGGCAACACGATAGCGAAATGGGCTCCTGCGTGTGCATCGAAGGGTCTCAAGTAAAAGACCAATACCCATGCTCTTGCCCTACCGGCACCTCCATAGCGGTGAAGAACTTGTTTTTCAACATACCGGCACGACGCAACTTCCTGAAAAAGGACTCCATCGAGCTGAACCACATCATTGAGATATTCATCCGCACCACACTGCCCAACCCATCGGTGGCATTCAGCATGTACCACAACGGCAAACTGCTGTTCGACCTGAAGGCCGGCAATCTGGCTCAACGCATCACAGGCCTCTTCGGTATGAATTTCAAAGAACGACTATATCACATTCAGGAACAGACTGAACCCGTGAAAATAAACGGTTACGTAGGCAAAGCGGAATTCGTCAAACGCACCCGTGGCGAACAATACCTCTTCGTCAATAATCGTTTCATCAAACACCCCTCTCTGTCAGCTGCCATCGAGAAAGCTTACGCTGAACTGATACCTGAAGGAACTCATCCTGCCTATTTTGTGATGCTGGATGTTGACCCGAGCCGCATCGACGTCAATATCCACCCTACAAAAACGGAAGTGCGCTTCATCGACGAACATGTGATATTCTCAATACTCCGCGCTGCAACGAAAAAAGCTCTCGGACAATTCTCGCTGGCCAACGAAATCGAATTCAATCCATCGACGGAAATCGACTTCACCCCTGCACGCAAAGACTATATCCCTCCAGCACCTACAGTCACATACAATCCTCACTACAACCCATTCGAAGGAAGCCGGAAAGACAACACTACTAACAACTCTTTCTTTGACCGCCAATCCATAATTCAAGAAACAAGAATAGAGAAACTGCCAGAGCTGATTGATACCGAAACCATTGAAAAAACAACGGAACAAGATGCCAAATCAATCACTTTTCAGGAGCGTTATATCGTCACTACGCTGAAATCGGGAATTGCGATTATCGACAGCCAGCGTGCCTGTGAACGTATTTTCTATGAACGGCTCCTTGCACGACGCAAAGAAGGAAAATCATTCGCACAGCAACTGCTTTTCCCTGTCTCTTGCTCGTTCAGTGCCAATGACGCAGAACTGTTGTCTGAACTGTTGCCTGAACTCAAAGAACTGGGGTTCATCATCGAACCGCTGGGAAAAAACACATACGTTGTCACTGCAGCTCCTACCGAAGTAAAAGACGACGAACTGACTGTATTGCTCGCACAGTTCATCGCCGATTACCGTGCCGGCATGCTCGAAGTGCAGACGAAGCTGAACAACTGCGACCGCACATGTCTCTCAGTAGCCCGGCAAATGGCAGCACGTCCACGTAGACAGCTGCAGAAAGAGGAGGTGCAGCAAATAATCGCTGACCTCTTCAGCTGCCAGGTCCCTGAAATCACCCCTTCAGGCAAACGCACTCTGTTCATCCTCTCTGACTCTGACATCGCCTCACATCTTCTTAACCACTGAAATAACTATTCTTCATGTCTCAACAATATTCCCCACAAGGTTTCAGAATGCTGCCTACGGGCGTAAAGCATCTTCTCATCATCAACGTGCTCTTCTATCTTGCCACCTTGGTGTTCAAACGATCGCTTGATATCGACCTCGAAAAATATCTTGCTCTTTTCTATGTCGGCAGCGACCATTTCCGTCCCTGGCAATACATCACCTATATGTTCATGCACGGCAGCATCGAACATATCTTCTTCAACATGTTCGCTCTCTGGATGTTCGGCTACATTTTGGAGAATTTCTGGGGTACACGACGGTTCCTGATTTTCTACCTGGTCTGCGGTATCGGCGCGGGACTAGTCCACTCTGCAGTGATATGGCTCACCTCGGCACCGGTACTACATGCCATCAATCTGTATGCCGAGAATCCTTCTCCCGACGCACTGCTTCAGATATATAACGATCATTTCCATAAAATCATCAACCCTCAATGGATTACAGATGTCACCAACTCGTGGCGGCAGGGCGATTACGTCGACGGTGGCTTCGGCTATATGACAACCAACGCTTTGATGGATGTCTACAACCAACGCATAATCGGCATACCTACCGTGGGTGCGTCAGGTGCTATCTACGGCATCCTTCTTGCCTTCGGTATGATGTTCCCAGAGGAAAGAATTTACCTTTATTTTCTACTCCCCATCAAGGCTAAATGGTTTGTCGCCGGATATGCCGTCATCGAACTGTTCACCGGAATACTCGGAACAAACGACGGTATCGCTCACTTCGCCCACTTGGGTGGCATGCTGTTCGGATTCATAATGATAATGATTTGGCGTAGAGAGAGAAAGATTTAAAAAAGGTGACTCGCGAATACAAAAAAGGACTTCTCTTAGGTCTTGCATGTTACTGCATCTGGGGATTGTTTCCACTCTACTGGCGACTACTTGAACATGTAGGAAGTTTCGAGATATTGGCACATCGTATGCTGTGGTCGGCAGTATTCATGTCTACACTGTTCGTCGGCATTCGAAGACTGAAACTCAGAAAATACATCCAAAGTACAGAACAGTGGCTGATGCTCGCCGTCACCAGCATCCTCATCTCGTTCAACTGGGGTCTTTATATATGGGCAATCAATCACGGTTACATTCTTCAAAGCAGCCTCGGATACTACATAAATCCTCTCGTCAACGTGCTACTTGGCCGACTGTTTCTCCATGAACGATTGCGACCTGCCCAGACGGCAGCACTATTCTTCGCATTGGCAGGAGTACTCTATTTTACTGTCGATTACGGTCATTTTCCTATCATCTCTCTAGGACTTGCATTCAGCTTTGGAATATATGGTCTACTGAAAAAACGGATGGGGCTCAATGCAACGGCTGCCCTAACTGTTGAGACTCTTTGGATGGCTCCGACAGCACTTTTCTATATAGTCTTCCTTTTCTCAAAAGGACAATCGGCACTGAACTCTCCCGACTGGCTCACAGTCACACTGCTGCTACTTGCCGGCGCCGTCACCTCTATCCCGTTGCTGCTGTACGGCAAGGCCGCCGAACGCATCACGCTCTCTGACTTGGGCTTTCTGCAATACGTCTCTCCTACAGGACAGTTCTTAATAGGTATATTTATATATAAAGAGAATTTTACTACAGCTCATATCGTCTGCTTCTGCTGTATATGGATTGGACTGATAATATTCTCTGCCGATACTCTTCACCAAATCAACGGCAAGCATAGAAAGGTGCTACATCAATAATTTATTGATTACAGGAAATCATTTTTTTATTTCTCATATCAAACGAAAAGTGTAACTTTGCAGTTTGAACTATCATTGTCCTGATGGCATTATCAATTAATAATGAACTGATTGAACGTTTTACCCGTCAGCTGGATAAAGCGACAAAAATCGTTATTCTCTCACACATGAACCCCGACGGCGACGCCGTCGGCTCATCACTGGCTATGTACCACTGGCTAAGGGAGTCGTTTTTTGCCGGACGTGAGGCCCCACTCATCAATATCCTGCTGCCTCACAGCTGCCCGCACGATATGTGCTACCTGCCGGCAGCAGACACCATCATGGATGCTGAAAGAAACAAAAGTCTTTGTATCGAGCTGATTGACAACGCCGACCTGATTGTGGGTGTGGACTTCAACAACGCAAGCCGCGTGCTCCCACTCGACAACGCTCTCGTCGCCAGCAAAGCACCGAAAATACTCATCGACCACCACCACAAACCCGACGAGGCTCTCTTCACCACCCTATTCTCTCTCCCCGACCTGAGCTCCACATGCGAACTGCTCTACTGGCTCTTCAGCCAGACAATTGGCGACAACTCCATCACCGACAATGTGGCACGCTGCCTCTATCATGGCATAAACACCGACACCGGCGGATTCTCTTATTCGTGCGACGACCCGTCACTTTACGAGGCAACGGCGGCCCTTATGCATCATCCCATCGATGCCGCAGGTGTCCACAACCGCATTTTCAACAACTACTCTGTCGAAAAAATGAGGCTACTCGGCTTCCTACTCTCTAACCGCATGAAAATCATTCCTCAGAAAAAGGCAGCCATCATCTACGTCTCTGCCGACGACTTATCATCACACAACTGCACGCCATACGATCTGGAAGGACTAGTGAACTATACGCTGATGATGGAGGAAATAGAAGTGGGTATTATGATCAAGGAGGCCGAAGGTAAGGTGCGCCTCTCGTTCAGGTCTAAATATGACTTCGATGTCAATGCCTTTGCCGGAAATCTCTTCGGTGGCGGCGGACATCTGAAAGCTAGCGGCGCAACATCACCTTACGGGATGGAAAAGACAATGAAGATAGTGGAAGAAGCCTTATTGACTGCTGATTAGCAAACTGGTAAGTATGGAATATCGACTATTGAAGAAAATAATATACATATCACTCGCAGTGTTGCTGCTGACGGCTTGCCACAACGATCCGCCTGTGATTGTAACAGGTGATACCAACCAACAGGATTTGAGGGAAAATATGATTAATGCAAACCGCATGATAGCCCAGTCGGAGGAGACGGCAATCAACGAATACATCGCACGCCGGAAATGGCCGATGACGAAGCTGCCTGGCGGTGTGCGTCTGTGGGAATACGAAAAGGTATCCAATACGACTATCAACATGGAAGACAGTGTCACTGTCAACTATACCATAGAGGCTATAAACGGAAAACTGATTTACCGGGACATTGAGGAAAATTTCGTGGTGGGACACCGACGCGACATGATAGGACTTGACGAGGCAATAATGAATCTCCACCACAACAGCAAGGCTAAAGTCATACTCCCCTCTCATCTGGCATACGGCATCGGCGGCGACGGCGACCGGATACCTCAAAGCGCAGTGCTGATAATAGACTTACAGATTGAAAATCAACAGTAACTTTATCCTTTGAACTTTAATCTTTATAAAATAAAATAAATAAATCAACAATGAAAACATTTTTTAAATTTTTTGCCGTTGCCTTTATCAGTGTTGTCTTTCTGACATCATGCAGCAACGATTTCAAGACCACCAAAAACGGACTTGTCTATAAATTTACTGAGACCAACAAGAATGCACAGCAGGTGCAGGTTGGCGACGTCCTTGTCGGCACATGCACTGTACGTCTCGACGACTCTATCCTGGCATCGGTGGAGACTCCCGACCGCATACTTATGGTCAGCGAGAGTGTATTCCCCGGCGACCTGCCCGAAGGACTGCTGATGATGCACCTGGGCGACAAGGCTACCTTCGGCATCGAAGCTGACTCTCTCACGGAACGTGGCGTTGTCCTGCCAGAATTCTACAAAGAAGGTACAGGCATGAAACTCTATTACGAGATAAACCTCACCGACATCATCACCAAAGAGGAGATGGAACAGGAGCAGGCTAACTTCATTGAAAATATGCAGAAAGCTCAAGAGGCTGAAAAAGAAAATCTGGCTCAGTATGTCAAGGACAACAATATCCAAGCTGTACCCGACGAGGAGGGTCTTTACATCATCGTGAAAAAGAAAGGGAAAGGTCCCAAAGTAGAAATTGGCCGCGAAGTCGCCATCAACTACACCGGACGTCTGCTCAACGGCAAGGTCTTCGACACCAGCATTGAAAGCGTAGCCAGAGAAAACAACCTCAACGACGGCGGCCGCTCCTACGGTCCTATGAGATACAAGGTGGGTGAGATGTCTCTCATCCGCGGATGGGAAAAAGGCGTCATCAACCAACCCGAAGGCAGCCAGCTGACTCTCATCATCCCCTCTGCTCTTGGCTACGGCCCACAAGACCTCGGCGTCATTCCGGCAAATAGCTCTCTTATCTTCGACATCGATATCGTCTCTGTAAAGTAATAAAATCATCGTATCAATGAAAAACATAATTCTTTTTGGTGCACCCGGCGCTGGCAAAGGCACTCAGTCTGATTTGCTGGTGAAGAAGTACGGATTGAAACACATCTCGACCGGCGACCTTCTCCGCAAGGAGATTGCAGAACAGACAGAACTGGGCAAGCGAATCAAAGATATCATGGACAAAGGTAACCTTGTCAGCGACGACATCGTAATCGAGATGATTGACAACGCCATAGCTAAAGACGACAAGGGTATCCTGTTCGACGGATTTCCGCGCAACGTGGCACAAGCCGAGACTCTCGACCGTCTGCTGACTAAGCACGGACGCCAACTGACATGCCTTGTCTGCCTGGAAGTTCCACGCGAAGAACTTGTACGGCGTATGCTGGAACGCGCCAAAATATCGGGACGCAGCGACGACAACGAGGAGACAATTAAAAATCGTTTAATAGAATACGAGGCAAAAACTCTGCCTGTGGCCGACTACTACGCCAAAAAAAATATGCTTGTCCGCGTAAACGGCATGGGCGACATTGATACAATATCCTCCGCCATCATAGCGGAAATCGACAAACGACAATGAATTCCAATTTCGTCGACTACGTTAAAATCTTTGTCCGCTCGGGCAAAGGAGGTGCCGGTTCTGCCCACCTGCTGCGAGTAAAATATAACGCGAAAGCAGGCCCCGACGGTGGCGACGGCGGTCGCGGCGGACACGTGATTCTGCGCGGCAACAGCAACCGCTGGACTCTGCTCCATCTGAAATACACAAAGCACGTCTTCGCCGAAAACGGACAGAACGGAGGACAGAACCTTTGTACCGGACGCGAGGGTGCCGACGAAATCATAGAGGTGCCACTGGGATGCGTATGCCGCGACGCGGAGACGGGTGAACAACTGTGCGAAATAACAAAAGACGGACAGTATGCCATCATCGCCCGCGGAGGACGCGGAGGCTTGGGCAACGATCACTTCAAGTCGGCCACTAACCAGACTCCACGCTATGCACAACCCGGCGAACCGGCAGTGGAACGATGGGTCGTCATTGAACTGAAAATGCTGGCCGATGTGGGACTTGTGGGCTTCCCCAATGCCGGAAAGTCAACACTGCTGTCGGCTGTGTCGGCAGCACGACCCGAAATAGCCGACTATCCCTTCACCACACTGGTTCCCAACCTCGGAATAGTGAAGGGTCGCGGCGACGAATCGTTCTGCATTGCCGACATACCGGGAATCATCGAAGGAGCCTCCGAAGGTAAAGGTCTGGGACTTCGCTTTTTGAGACACATCGAACGAAATTCCGTTCTGCTTTTCATGGTGTCGTGCGAGAATATGGACATCGAGAAAGAATACAACATCCTTGTCGAGGAACTGAGACGCTACAATCCGGAACTGCTCGACAAGGATCGCCTTTTGGCGGTGACGAAATGCGACATGTTGGACGACGACATGATGGAACAATTGAAAGACAGACTTCCAAAAGGCATAAAATCCATGATGATAAGCTCTGTCTCAGGACTGCACATACAGGAACTCAAGGACACCTTGGTTGGAATGCTGAAATATGGAATGGATCCTCAATATTGACCAGTCTCTATTCCTATGGATCAATAGCCACCACAACAGTATGACTGACTGGATTATGTGGTCGTTGAGCGCGAAGTGGAGCTGGGCTGTAGTCATATTGTCTGTCTATCTGCTCGTCACCGTGCAACACGACAGGAAAAACTGGCTGTGGGTGCTTATAGGAATAGCCCTCTGCTTCCTGCTGGCCGACCAGATAAGCAACAACGCCATAAAGGACGGGGTTCAACGCCTTCGCCCCTGCTACGCACTGGAAAACGTACATATGTTTCGCGAAGGTCGCGGTGGTATGTACGGCTTCGTCTCGTCTCACGCCGCCAATATCTTCGCTATAGCAATGTTTTTCAGCCTTCTATACGGCAAAAAAAACAACATTCCGAAATCATCTCCCTCTCTCCTGCCCTTCCTGATGTTTCTATGGGCTATTATGGTATCCTACAGCCGATGCTATCTTGGCAAACACTACCCCGGAGATGTACTCTGCGGAGCACTGCTCGGACTTGGTGTCGGCGCCGTTGTCTATTTCGTCATTTCAAAGACAAGAGCCTGGATCAGCTCCAAATCGTCGGAACGCAACACTTGACGCTTCATCGTCTCTGTCCCCGGCAACCCCTTCGAAAGAAGACACCAGTACTCTTTTATCTTGCGTATCTTTGACTGATGCGGTATCTCCATCTCTGTGATGTCGCGAAACAACGAAAGGATAAAATCGTAGATTGGCGTCTGCTCAAAAACGGCATCGCGAGGACTACGTATCTGCATGGGCAACAAAGGATTGTAGAGAGCACCACGCCCAATCATCACATCTGTGATATTTGGGTATCGCAAACGTATTCGCTGGTAGTCGCCCACAGTACAAATGTCGCCGTTATATATCAGCCGATGCTTGAAAAGAGGAACTATGCTGTCCAGTTTCTCAAGATTAGGTATACCGGAATAAAGCTGTTTCCCGATTCTCGGATGAATAGTCACATTCGAGAGAGGATAGTCGTTGAAAATGGGTATCAAACTGTCAATCTCATCAGACAAACGGTATCCCAGACGGGTCTTTATTGACAACCTGTTTTTTATACGCGGACAGACGTATTCCAACACTCTCTTCACCTCATCTGGATATGGGAGTATTCCCGACCCTCTGTGCTTTGCAGCCACACGCCTCATGGGACACCCTATATTCCAACTCACCTCATTGTAACCCAAATCATTCAGACTATCCATCATGTCGACAAACTCAACCGGCTCATGCCCCAACAGCTGAGGAATGACAGCCATGGAACCTCTGTTCCGTTCCGGCAAAACATCAAAGAGTTTTTTATCCGCATTCTTAATATTGCCATGCGTAAGCGAAATAAACGGACTCACTGCGTAATCGAAAGCCCCCGGAAACGAACGGTGGAATGCATTTCTGAAGACAAGTTCCGTTAAACCTTGCATTGGAGCGAGAATGAGCATCGTGAATAGACTGTTGGTAACTTTTTT
>FLNY01003788.1_pt1 | contig 26699 bp, 21 predicted proteins | sample 1140381 | NCBI WGS metagenome assembly FLNY01 (sample SAMEA3878172, study PRJEB12797) | bioreactor metagenome | biome: Moose rumen | place: Sweden | collected 2011-10
CTAATCTCTAATCTTTCACTATCGTTGATCTGCAGGCTAAGATTCTCACGTTCGAAAAATCCCAAATAATTTTGACTGGTGTCGAATTTTGTCGCGACTCAACAAGCGAAATACGCGTACTTCTCTGTATTCACTACTTCAAAATTTGGCATTTCGCTCACTTAACCGTATCTTTGCAGCCGCTATGCTTAAAGTATTTCACACACCAGATGTCGTAGAAGCTGGTTGCGACGAAGCCGGGCGCGGTTGTCTGGCAGGGCCCGTGTTTGCTGCCGCAGTAGTTCTTCCGGCTGGCTTCAAGAATGAACTGCTAAATGATTCGAAGCAGCTCTCTGAACATCGTCGGTATGAGTTGCGCGAAGTCATAGAGCGCGAGGCGGTGGCGTGGGCTGTAGCCGAATGTTCGGCTGCAGAGATTGATAAATTCAATATCCTGCGGTGCTCAATCATGGCTATGCAACGTGCCCTGGACAAGCTGTCAGTGCGACCGCAGCACATCCTTGTAGATGGAAACCGATGGATGCCCTACCGATGGGCTGATAAGGTCGTTCCGGCCGATACAATTGTTAAGGGAGATGCTACTTATATGTCTATTGCGGCGGCTTCTATATTAGCCAAGACATACCGCGACGACCGCATGAAAACGCTTGCACAGGAGTTCCCTCATTATGGCTGGGAACAGAACATGGGCTATCCCTCAAAAGCTCATCGAGAAGCCATCCGGCAATACGGGCCTACGCCTTACCACCGGAAGACGTTCCGCCTGCTGCCCGAGCAACAGCTGACACTGTTTTAACCCAAAGATGGCCATTATGCTTAGGTTTTATGCAAGTTTACGGGGAATACAAGACGAACGCCCTGCCACTCGAGGAGTAGCAGGGCGTTCTTGTTTATAGCGTGCGGAGGATTATATGTCCTTTGTCAGGATGCAGGGCACGTCTGTTGATTTACTTGATCTGACCACCGCTGTGCTGTTCTGTGGGCACGGGCTCGTCATCATCTTTGCAAGAAGTCATCATGCATACGCCGACGAGAGCGACGACCATGGTGAGAGAGAAAAGGAACTTTTTCATTTGTCTTAAAATTTTAAGTGGATAATAATATTGGTTATTTATTAAATTCTATTTGAAACTGCCATTGAGTATTCTGCTGACGTACTCTTCGATGAAGCTTGGTTCCCAGTAGTGTGATGCCCTGTTTTGGTCTGGCTGTGTCATGTAGCTGAGCCCCATATTCTCTTGAGTATATTTGAAGAACGAATTCATAGAGTATTCCATTGCATAGTACTCCGGCAGTCGCAGGCGGATGAATGTCCGTCGCCTCTGTCTCTTGCCTCCGAAGGGAATTGCGAAGTGGAATCCCGCATTGTGCTCACCTCCTGTGAGGATGCCGTAGACGCCGATGGCGTATTCGCTGAAGTGGCGTGTGACGTCGAGCCTTCCTCCGTAGTCTCCGTATGGGAATCGTCCTCCCTGTAGTTCGATCTGCAGTTTAGTGTGCGGCTCGTAATAGTCGGCTTTGGCCATAATGTTGGTTTGTTTCCATTTGCCGAAGTGTATGCCTCCTTTGTGCACGTACGTTTCTCCCGTCTGCCCGGCTTCGAGCGCTAAGTCAATCTGCTTCGTGGCGTGAAAGGTCAGGTTGGCTTGTACGCCCATCCGTTCCATGTGGAAGAATCCTGCAGCGGCAGCTAGCTGCCAGCGCTTGGTTGAGAGGAACTGTTGGCTGATATTCGTGCACCCCATTTGTATGTAGTGCTTAGAATCGCCTTTTGGAAGCCTGTAGGAAATGGGTATTATAGGCTGCAGGGTAATCCGTCCTCCCTGCCACGGCGTGATGGCAACGACCGGAGCTAATCTGATTGCGTAGTCGAAGAGGTGGTCGAGCTTGTTGTTAATTAGTGACACCATAGGCACTACGGTGACATCTATTTTGCCTGTAGAGCTGGCCGCAACGTCCTCATCCCTGAGCAGTTGCCTCGCCTGGCTCATCTCTCGATCTACGGCTATGTCCCATAAGCCCTCACGCTTGACGGCATGGACAACGACTTGTGGCATTTTGTAGTCAGTCAGCAGGATCTCGAAATGCTGAATCTCGGGAAGCGCTTCGTTGACGCTTTGCATAGCCTTGGCCACTCCTCTGAATGTACCTCTGTATGCCCGGTCTTCGAGTGAGGCAACCAGAGTATCGGCTTTGATAACGAGACGTAAGTCTTCGAATCCCAGTTCTTTCAGTTTCTGTATAGCCAGTGCTTCACGAGAATCCTGTTGTGCGCTGATAGTTTGCGTCAAGGCAGCAGCAACTGTGAATGCTAATAATTTCCAGGCTTTGGTTATCTGTCTGAACGTATTCAATAGCTTGTATCTACAATTATCTTCGCAAAGGTACATCATTTAAATTAGAAGTAAGCTCATTTATACTTTTTTAACTTTATTTTTTTTCATTATCACCTCTATTCTTCTGTGGATTACATTCTATTTCTCCAGCGAGGACTGAGATTAAGCGAGCTATAGTCCGCACTTACGGCGCCACGTGAATGTTCATCAGCTCCTTGATTAGCGGCAGAACGTTTATTTTAAGTATGCTGTCGTTGAGGTAGTGCTCGCCATCGAATGTAGCAAAGTGAGTAGCCCCATAGGCTTTCTTGAAGTCGGCCTGACAGTTGACGCGACGATCGTGTATCCCAAAGAGCCCATAGACGAGCTGCCGTTCCTCATCAGTGATGCCCTTAAGGCTGCTTTTCTCTATGTCTCGGAACTGCGCTATGAGTTCCTTGTCGACTTTGAAGTCCTTGGCTCCATCCTGCCGCGGGTTGCGGAAGGGCTTACGCCCCATCCCCCCGAAGGTGAGCAGCCTGGCCATGCAGAATGAAGGGTTGACGAGTATCCTCAAGTGGCCCTTCAGTTGCTCGGCATACATAGCTCCCATGCTTGTGGCGACGATGAGGTCTGGTTTCAGCTGAAGTGTTTGTTGGTGCAGGAAAGGCATTGCAGCGGCGGGCGCCACGGGGATGTCTGGTGCCATGACTTGCACGCCGAACTCATAGAGTGCATTGCGCAGGTATGTAGCTGTGCCGCTGGACCCGCTTCCCGCGAATCCGTGAAGATATAGCAGAGTCTTCATTGCCGTAAGAATTTCAGCACCGCATCGTTATCGTCGGTAGTGGCTTTGGCTATATAAATACCGCGCGGCAGGTCGGATACGCCGACAGGTGTTCCTTGCCGCAGACGTGCCGTCTTCACGAGTTGCCCGGTCGTAGTGTAGATGTCGAGTCGCGCGACGTCATCTCCGTGAAGCGAGAGTGCAGTGCCATCGTAGGCAAGCATCAGTTCGCTTGTAGCCTGCAGGCGTATGTTGTCGGAAGATTCGGACTGTATTACAGGCTCTTCCCATGCAAGGGCGGCCGTTGTGAGGACGTTGCCCTGCCCTATCGTCGGGCGCTCCATCACGTAGAGCTGTGGACTGCCGTCGGGGTAGAGCCCTACGGTGTGGAATCCGTCGTGAGCACAATAGACGAGAGTGTCGGCCCAGCTCTTGTCAGCAGCCGTGATTACGATGAGGCAGCTGTCTTCGTTGTTGATCTTGAAGTCCGCGTGGAGCTGGCTGATGCCCTGGTTCTTATCAGCCCAAATGACCTTGTAGCCGTGGGCGGGAATAATAGTATTGACGTTGTTTAAGCCACCTGATATCTGTACGCGCTCGGGCTGGTCGAGATGGTCGGATATATACATTCCTTCGAGGTCTATGTCCTGATCGGTAGTGTTGTACAGCTCTATCCAGTCGCTCTTCTTGAAGAGGTCGCTGACGAATATGTCGTTTGCTGCGCTGACCTCGTTGATTTTGACGGGATGAGCATCCCACGCAAGCGGGTCGTCATCATCGAGGGGCTGGTAGGTAGCCATGAGCCTGATTGACGTGGAGCCTTCAGGAATTTCGTAGTTCTCTGCTTCAGAGACAATCTCTGCCTCAGAGACTTTATTGTAGGACAGCGAGGCATCCCAGTAGACATCCGTCGAGTTTGCGGAGTTGTTGTGAAGCTCTACTGCAATAGTGTTGCTTCCCTTCTTGAATAGCGACCCTTTGAGAGTCATCTGTCCGGACTCGGGATTGGCGTTGGCGTAGGTGTCGGCAAAGCTGTTGAAGGTCGGTTTTGGGGTGTTGTCCATGAGGAAACGTCCGGCCTCAGTGCCGTTGACGTAAATTACGAAGCCGTCATCGGCCACCCAGTCGAGGATGAGGTCTTCGCCTGCAGATGGTTGGTCGGAGAGCGTGATATTGCGGCGGAAATAATAAGTCGGGTACTTATTGCTGCTGTTGCCGCCATAGTCGAGGGTCGTATTATAGGCCGCAGCCTTGTTGGCATTGCCAGTGTCGTAGCCGAGCGGTGAGCGTCCGTTTGCCCAGTTTACGACGCTGAAGCTGCTCTCTGTCCAATTCTGTCCGTCGAGTGAACCTTTGTCGTAGTATTTCCAGGCTGTGCCCTTGGCGAAGACCGTAGAACTCGATATTGCCTGCTCGTCCACCCATCCTTTGAACTTGTACCCAGCGGGTGCGAGAGCTGTCAGCGTTATGGGTGCGAAGAGGCGCCCGTTGAAAGAGCCCGTCGGCACTTCAAGTCCGTTAATGAGTAATTTAGCCTCTGGTTGGTCAGAGCTCAGCCTTGCCGTCATAGGTGTGCCGAGCCCGAAGTAGTTGCGCATATTCGTCACTGCAGCAGTCTGCCTCGAGGAGTTCAGATTGCTGGTGAGGTGGCTGCCTGTTGATGAAGCGCTGCGTCCTTCGAGTTGCATAGCCGGATTTACGTTGTTTACTATGCCGTTTATGATGGCTGCAGCCCGTGTAGGCTCAAAGACGCTCCCTGCTACGATACAGAACTGGTCAATAAACTGTTTCTTAAACTCTTCATTCTGCCACATATTCAGGAGCAGGGTAGTAAATTCTATCTCCTTGGTTATTCGGCTGCCATATTGAGCAATGACTTCAGCACCATAGAGTTGGTCGAAGGTCCACCATCGAGTGCCCTCGAACCACGCGAATGAGTTCGATGTGGCGAACGTGCCGTCGAGGTCGAAGAGCACGAAGCGGAAACGGCTGTTGCTGTTGCCTTCCTCGCGCGAGCGGAAGCTCTTGATGTTGTTCTTAGGCCAGTCTGTGCCGGCAAGGAAGAGTTCTACGGCGCAGTAGTTGATATATTCCTCTATGTCAACAATCTCCTTGATGCGCTGGTAGCAGCTATAGTCGGCAGCATTCTGCGAGAGCGAGTACCACTCGTCGAAGACGTCGCGAGTGCCCACCTGCTGCACGTAGCCGCTGTCGGGCGACATCTTCCACTGGTCCATCTCGGTGTCATCGGTGCCCATTCCGTAGTTGGCCAGTGCGTAGTTCTTATTATTGGGCTCGCGCAGATTCTCCACGCCGATGTACATACCGTTGTGGAAGACATGTACGGGTTTGTAGCTCTGCGTCTCAACGTAAAGGCCTGAGGTAGCGACGACCTGCTGAATGGCAGCATCTTTGATACGTCCGCCACCGTTGTCGTTGACGTTATTACCTCCGTTGCGCACCTTCAGCGATTTATGCCTCAGGTAAGGTTTCTCGTCGAAGAACTGGTAGTCCATCCGGTTCACGCCCTCATAAATCTTGCTGGCTTTGATGTTGAAAGAATGGGGATACCATGCTCGGCTCCATCCTCCTGATGCTTCGATGCCCACTTCCTGGTTGAAAGCCGCTTGCCCGTCGGTCGTGAAGTATTCGATGTTAGCCGGCCTGTCCCAATCCATGTTCCAGTTACATGCTGAGCTTTTTCCGTTGCCTGGGCGCCCGTTGCCGCTTCCCTGGACGAAGATTCCGAGTTCGTCGCCGTAGAGGTTTGCATCGTCTGAGACGAGCGACAGCACGGGCAAGGTATAATCAAGATCCCGGTAGATATATGAACGGGTAATCACCTGACTTGCCAGCTGTCCATCTTGGAAGAAACGCAGACGGAGGATTGTCGTCTCCGATATGCGGAACTGGCCGTCGGTGCTGGTGCCTCCGTTGGTGAGTGTCGGCGTGCTGCCGTCGGTGGTGAAGCGTAGAGTCGCTCCTGCTGGTATGTTGACACGCACTACGAAAGGCGACGTAAACAGGCATCCGTCTTTATCAGGGTTGGGCGCCGGCAGCCTTACGGCAGCAAACGCGGAACCGTTGTTAGACGCTCCGGGTGTAGGTTGGTCTGTATACTTCCATGTGTTTGCTCCGTCGGCGGTGCGGGCATAGGAAGTACGTGCTATAGCCGGCGGATAGTTGCACTGGGTGATGAGCTTGCCTTCGGGGTCAGAGATGTAGATTGTGCCGCCGTCGCAGTCGAGCTTCATATCCACCATTGTAGGTGCCCAGCGAGAATAGTGGTCGAGCCACAGCGTCAGGAAGCCATGCGCTGGCAACGCTCCTGCCATAACGTTGATGCTTGCCTTCTTGAGGTCCGAGGGGTCATCGCTGAGGAAATAGCCCCCGAGCGAGGCCGTCTTGTCTGTAGGATTGAAGATTTCAATCCATCCTCCGTAGTTGAACGAAGGGTCGACAAACATGTCAATATTCGACTGCTGAATCTCGTTGACGATAATCTGGTCGGCTGTGGCAAAGTTGCGCTCAACGAGTACGGTTGAGGTGGCTTGCAGGTTATTGCTGCCGCCTTTGGTGTAACAGGTGATGGTAGCCTGCCCGATGCCCACACCGGTGATGTTGCCTTCGTCGTCGACCCTCACGATGCTCTCGTTGCTGCTCTTCCAGGCCACACGAGGGAACGTGGTGTTTGCAGGCAGCAGCGTGTGTGTGAGCTGGATAGTCTCGCCATAGCCTATCGTGGTCTGTTGGGGAGTTATCTTCAGGCTTGTGGCTTTGACTTCTGTGCCATGCCAATAAAGCTTAACATTGTCGAAAGCGAGCCAGTTGGCAGTGGTGTTTTCTGTGCGCACGCCAATGGTCAACTCATGTCGCGAAGTCGTCGTTGAAACGGTGAAGTGCTCCGGCAGGCCGTTGCCCGTTGACAAGGACGTGGCAGCTTCGTTGTCGCTATCGCTGATGAAAAGGAGGACGCCCGACACCGGGTTATTGCGGTTGCCCTGGTCGACGGCGATGGCGTCCACTTCAAGGCGGAACTCGCCAGCCGGCAGCTCGGTCAGACTCTGCGAGATGGCTCCGTCGCCGAGGATACCGCCTGTCCACCAGTCGTTGTCGGGCCGCCACGCCTCGGCAAATTGCCTGATGAAGACGCCCTTGTTGCTGTAGCTGGCTGATTGGTAGCCGTGGTTCTGTGCGGCGGCGGTGAAACCGTCATCCCATCCGTCGATATTGCCCGTGAAGTTGGGATTGATGACATAGTCTTCCGTTATGTCGAACCAGGTCTGCGCAGGCGTCGGGGCTGCGAGAACCAGCAGAAGAGCTGTCAGTAGTGTCGTTCGTTTCATTATCATTTCGCTATGTTAGTTTACAAGAAAAAGGCGCAGACCCGCTGAGTCTGCGCCACAAAGGTACGACTAAAAATCGTTTCTTCAGATATATTTTTAGATATATTTATCTAAAAGGATGCAAAACGTGTAGTTTTAACACTCCCTATTCCTTAATATTAGGTTCTTCGAGGCCAATACCCTTCTTCTTGTCGACCACTTTGAGGACGAGTCCAAGCACGAGTGCCAGCACGCCGAGGACGGCCAGCATGACGAGCGGAGCGGTATAGTCAAACTGTGTCGGGTCTGTGACGCCGGGGTTGGTCTTGTCGAGAACTTTGCCTATGAGCAGCGGGAAAAGCCACAGGCCAATGTTCTGAATCCAGAAGATCAGTGCGTAAGCCGAGCCTATGACCTTGGCATCGACAAGCTTAGGCACCGAAGGCCAGAGGCTGGCCGGCACGAGCGAGAACGATGAGCCCAGCACGAGAATCGTGAGATAAGCAATAGCTACGCCGCCCACGGCATTGCCCTTGAATGCCGGCAGCACGAAGGCGAAGGTGAGATGGCAGGCAATCAGCAACAGCGACCCGAGGATGAGCATTGATGCGGCCTTGCCCTTATGGTCGACATAGCTGCCGAGTATAGGCGTGATGAGCACGGCCAGCAGGGGGAATACGGCAAATATTGATTCGGCCGACTGGCGCATAAAGCCCATATAGCAATAGACCAGCAGCGAGACGATGGAGAGACCGAGCAGCCCGAACTTCATTGCAGCTTTTTTCTGGAAGTTGCTGGCAAAACCGGCAGCTGCCACGATGAGCATGATTACATATTGTATGATGGTAACCTCCTCACCTGCCCAGAAGGTGCCAGCCTCGGGGGGCGTCAGCGTGAGGTTACACTGGAGCATGTTGACGGCGTACTTCTGGAAGGGGAAGATGGCAGAGTAATAGAGCACGCAGAGCAGCGCAACAAGCCAGAAGCCGCTGGACGTGAGGATCTGGCCGATGTCGGAGATCTTAAACGGGTCGTCCTTCTCCTCGGCTTCGCCCGTCTGCTCGTCGAGCTTGCGATCCATGAAGAAATAGACGATGGCCATAATCAGGGCTATACACATCAGCACTACGCCGAAAGCAACGGAACGACTGACGCTCACCACTCCGCCCAAGCGCGCAAAATAGGGCGAGAAAATCATCACGGTGGCAACGCCTAAACGTGCCAGCGCCATCTCAGAGCCCATGGCCAGCGCCATCTCACGACCCTTGAACCACTTGACAATACCGCGAGAGACTGTGATGCCAGCCATCTCACAGCCGCAGCCGAAAAGCATAAAGCCGCAGGCAGCACATTTGGCAGAGGCAGGCATCCCCTCGTAGAATGGCGAGACGCCCAGTTCCTCAAAGAGAGGGATATAATTGAGGTGTGTAGTGAACCACGTATCGAGGCCGCTACCGGCGAAGGTCTCGCTCACGGCGTACCATTTGATCAATGCACCGACGAGCATCACCAAAGTGGAGAGCACCATTGTGAAGCGTACGCCCATCTTGTCGAGGATGATACCTGCGAAGATGAGGAAGAAGGCGAAGACGTTGAGGAACACCTCAGAGCCTTGCATCGTGCCGAAGGCCGTAGAGTCCCAGCCGCGTGTCTCCTGCATCAGGTCCTTGATGGGCGATAGGATGTCCATGAAAATGTAGCTGCAGAACATGGCCAGAGCCAGTAGCAGCAGCGCTGTCCAGCGCATGGCGGCGCTGTCGCGCAGAGTCTTTTGAATTGCTTGTGTCATTTGTGTCTTATCTCTTAAATAAACGTATTTCTTTCGTCGGCTTGCTGATGCCCCACACTACCTGTTGGCATACATATCCTCGTAGTAGCGTTGATAGTCGCCGCTCGTGACGTTGTCCATCCAAGCCTGATTGTCGAGATACCATCGCACGGTGCGCTCGATGCCTTCCTCAAACTGCAGCGACGGTTCCCATCCGAGCTCTAGCTGTAGCTTGCGCGAATCGATGGCGTAGCGCAGGTCGTGGCCCGCACGGTCGGTGACGTAGGTTATCAGATTCATATCCTCGCCTGTGGCGCGTCCGAGCAGGCGGTCGGTGGTGTTGATGAGCACATGAATGATGTCGATGTTCTTCCATTCGTTGAAGCCACCGATGTTGTAGGTCTCGGCGACCTTGCCTTCGTGGAAGATGAGGTCGATGGCGCGGGCGTGGTCTTCGACGTAGAGCCAGTCGCGCACGTTCTCGCCACGGCCATATACGGGCAATGGGCGGCGATGGCGTATATTATTGATAAACAAAGGTATCAGTTTCTCCGGGAACTGGTATGGGCCATAGTTATTAGAGCAGTTGGTGACGATGGTGGGCATTCCGTAGGTGTCGTGGTAGGCGCGTACGAAATGGTCGCTCGAGGCTTTTGCAGCTGAATATGGCGAGTGCGGCTGATATTTCAGGTCTTCGGTGAAGAATTGCTCGCCGTAGGCAGGATGGGATGCTGCGGGCAAACCGTCGCGCACACTGCCTGCGGAGGCCTTCGTTGTGAACGGGGCCGGGATGCCTTCTGGATGCGTCATTTCCAAGGCTCCGTAGACCTCGTCGGTGGAGATGTGGTAGAAGCGCTTGCCAGCGTAGCCTTCTGGCCGGCTTTCCCAGTAGAGCTTAGCGGCCTGCAGCAGCGAGAGCGTTCCCATGACGTTGGTCTGCGCGAAGGTGAAAGGGTCTTTGATGCTACGGTCGACGTGGCTCTCGGCCGCAAGATGTATGATGCCGGTGACCTGCTCCTCCTGCATAAGCTGCAGCACGCCTTCGAAGTCGCAGATGTCCATGCGCACGAAGCGGTAGTTCGGGCGGTCTTCGATGTCGCGGAGGTTGGCCAGATTGCCGGCATAGGTCAGTTTGTCGAGGTTGATGATGCGGTAGTCGGGATATTTATTCACGAAGAGGCGAACCACATGAGAACCTATGAAGCCTGCGCCGCCGGTGATGATTATGCTGTGCATGATTATTGACGAATGATGAGTGATGAATAAATTATGGGTTATATAGGAATGGGCTTTCGAAATCACGGAGCAGCGGCAGGTGCTTGTCCTTCTCGCTGCGGATGGCCTCGTCAAGAGGTATGCGCCAATCAATGCCGAGCGTGTCGTCGCAGAGCTGTATGCCACCGTCGGACTCCGGGTGATAGAATTCGTCGCACTTATACTGGAATACGGCCACGTCTGAGAGCACCGCGAAGCCGTGGGCAAAGCCTTTGGGAATGAACAGCTGGCAGTGGTTGTGTTCCGAGAGTTCGGCCGCATAATGGCGCCCGTACGTAGGCGAGCCTTTTCTCAGGTCCACAGCCACATCAAGGACTGTGCCGCGCACACAGCGCACCAGTTTAGCCTGCGAGTACGGCGGGCGCTGGAAATGCAGGCCACGCACTACCCCACCCTGGCTCATGCTCTCGTTGTCCTGCACGAAATGCACTGGCCCTATCATCCGCTCGAAGTCGCGCTCCGAGAAGCTCTCGAAGAAATAGCCACGAGCATCCTTAAAGACGCGGGGCTCGATGAGCAGCACGCCTTCGATATCAGTCTTCTTAATCTCCATCGGGATTCATCTGGATTAGATAACGGGAAATCATACGCCCTCGTCGTCACCGTCCTCGAGGTCGGCATCGCTACGCTCGTCGCGCTCTATGGCTATGCCTCCCTGGCGGTCGACGCGCAGCAGCAGGGGCTCCACCATGTCGCTCTGAGGCATAGAGACGCTCACGGCGAAAGCCAGCCCTGGCAGCGAGGGGTCGAACATCATGCCGTCGAGGATGCCATGCTGGCGGAAGTCGTTGCTCAGGTGCGCGGCGAATGCGGCTTTGGTGAAGCTGCGGTGGAAGAACTGCTGCCCTCCGGCCATGATAGTGAGGGTATAGATATTGTCGGCATAGCGTATGCCATCGTCATCGACTACTGCCGGCAGGCTGTCGGAAGCTTCGCGATGGAGTCTGTAGATATACTCGCGCCCGTCGACGACGACGGTGTCAGCGTAGTTGTACTCATGCATGCGCTGGAGACCGTCGGAAGCCGGGCCCGCCAACTCATACTCACCCTCGCTCTGCGCCGCATCCGCAGACGTCTGCCTGGGCGTGCAGGCAAACATGAGAGCCGGCGCTATCAGCCACAGTAATGAACTCTTTTTCATAGTCACAAATGTTAATTGCGCTGCAAAAATAAACAATTATTCTAAATATAACGGAAACAGACGGTGAGAAAAATGAAAAAACACTATCTTTGCTGCCGGAAATGAAACGAAATATACTTTTTCACTACTTAATGGTCGTCGCAACAGCCATTGTCGCGACAGCCTGCACGAGCACGACCGTCAGGGAGGACACTACAGCCAGCGCCACCGACCCGGCCGTCGTCGACAGCGTAGACCTTGTCATGGCCATAGCACGAACAGCGAAGCTACACACCGCAGAGTACCACGTCCACAAAATCGTCACGCATTCCGACGTCAAGTTCCTGCGCACGACCTTGCTTGGGCACACCCTCGACACACGGCTCTCGCTGGGCGACCGCAAGATAGCTATCCCCATCGACGTGACGCTGAAGGCCTACATCGATTTCTCAGGCTTCAACGAGAGCCAGGTAGAGCGCTCGCCCGACGGGCAGAAGATACACATCACACTACCTGACCCCAAAGTCGTCGTCACATCCTCAAGAATAGACTACCAGTCCACAAAGCAATACACCGACATCCTGCGCTCCGACTTCACCGACGAGGAGATGACGGACTTCACCGCGCAAGGCGTGAGGGCTATTCTCAAGACGGTGCCGAAACTCGGCATTCTCTCCACCGCTCGACAGAGCGCAGCACGCACCCTGATTCCGCTCATCGCATCACTGGGATATTCCGAGAGCGACATCGTCATAACGTTTCGCAAAGAGTTCACTGAAAGCGACTTACCACAGCTCATCGACAACGAGCGCAGCGTAGTGAAGTTCTGACCAATCCACCCCGACATGAAACTACAGACCGACCGAAGCAACCACATACTCTCCAACTCGCTGCTCATCATAGCCGCTATTGTGCTATGCGCTCTCGCCGTGCGACGCTGCAACGAGAACCGCCAGATTCTCGACGTCGAAGTCGTACACACCGACTCCATAGACTTCACGCCCGTGCACATCCGTTCAATAGAGAACATCGGCGAATGGGAATTCCTGGCTATTGCAGACGAGGAACTCGTAGACTCAACAAGGCACCGCACCCTCGGGCGCGACGACCGCCTCGTGCGCATCTACCACGGCACTCTGCGCCTCGGGCTCGACCTCCGGCAGGCACGCGGGGAATGGGTGCAGACACACGGCGACAGCGTGCACCTGCAGCTGCCGCCCGTGCGCCTTCTCTCGGAGCGCTTCATCGATGAGGCACGCACACGAGCCTTCTACGAGAGCGGCACATGGGATGCGAGAGCCAAGGAACAGATGTACTACAAGGCCGCACGACAGATGCGTCATCGGTGCGTGACACCGCAGACCCTGCAACAAGCCGAGGACAACGCACGCGCTGAGCTGACGGCCCTCTTCCAGACCTTCGGCTTCACGAGCGTAGGCATTGATTTCGACGGACTATAGTCATCGATAATATACGTCCAAGCCTTTCTGCCAAAACCCTTAAGCCTTTTCCCCGAAACCCTTAAGCCTTTTGCCGAAAACCCTTAAGCCTTTTGCCGAAAACCCTTAAGCCTTTTCCAAAAGCCCTTAAGCCTTTTCCCCGAAAAGCTTAAGGGTTTGAATTGTCAGGACCTCCAAGATATAAAAAAAACGACCGGCAGAATTGGGAAATTCAGCTGGTTGCATAAGCCAAATCGACCGGTCGCATAGGCGTTTGCGACCGGTCGATTTTTTAGTGCAGCAGATTATCCATATCGTCGAGCAGAGCGGACATAGAGGCGTATACCTTGTCGGCGCCGGCATCCCAAAGGACGCTGTCGGGCAGCGGGCCGGTGTTGACGGCCACCGTGAAGATGCCGGCGGCCTTGGCTGCCTGCACGCCCAAGGGAGCATTCTCCACCACGATGGCCTCGTCGGCCGCAAGACCGGCTTTCTTCAGCCCCATGAGGTATGGCTCAGGGAAAGGTTTGCCCTGCTTGACGTCGAACGCCGTGACCATCAGCTCCTGCGAGAACATACCGGGAAAATGGCGGTTGAGGTTGTCGAGCAACGACAGTTGGCCTGAGCCGGTGACGATGACGCGCATAAGCCCTCGCGCGCGTACATTATTTAATACGTCGGTGACGCCCGTCATGACAGGAGCCTCGCCCTTAGCCAGGAAATATTTGTTGAACTCCTCGCTCTTGGCAGCATAGATATCGCGTATCTCATGCTCCGAGGCGTCGCGGCCCCAAGTGCGCTGCGCCAGGGCATTGATGGTGCCGGCGCCGGTGCGGCCCTCGTTCATGTAAACTTCCTCGGCAGTCATCGTAAGGCCGTAACGCTCAACGGCTTTCACCCACGCAACGGCGTGCCCCGGCATTGAGTCGAAGAGCACGCCGTCCATATCAAACAAGAATGCTTTAAGCAATTTTGTAACGATGTTTAGCGATTCATTATTACTTAACAACCGAGTCGTGCATTGATGGCTGCCGTCTCTGCTTCATACCCGGGCTTGCCGAGCAGGGCAAACATATTCTTCTTGTAGGCCTCTACGCCGGGCTGGTTGAAAGCGTTTACGCCGAGCAGTTGGCAGTGGATGCCGCACGCACGCTCGAAGAAATAGATGAGCTGTCCGAGGTGGTAGGCGTCGAGGCGGTCGATGGCGATGCGTATGTTGGGCACGCCGCCGTCGACGTGAGCCAGCTGCGTGCCAAGCTCAGCCATCTTGTTGACTTCGTCTACGCGCTTGCCGGCGAGGAAGTTGAGGCCGTCGAGGTTCTCGTCGTCGCTGGGGAACAGGAGCTCGTGCTCGGGCTTCTCCACGCTGATGACGGTCTCGAAGATAGTGCGCTCGCCGTCCTGAATCCACTGTCCCATGGAGTGGAGGTCGGTGGTCAGGTCTACGCTGGCTGGGTAAATGCCCTTGCCGTCCTTACCCTCGCTCTCGCCGAAGAGCTGCTTCCACCATTCGGCAATGAAGTGGAGCTTGGGCTGGTAGTTGGCCAGGATCTCTATCTTCTTGCCCGAAGTGTAGAGGGCATAGCGCGTGGCGGCATACTGTGCGACAGGATTCTCTGCCAAGGGAGCGGCAGCGGCTGCCTCCATATCCTGAGCGCCCTTGACGAGCAGGTCGACGTCGAAGCCGGCCACGGCAATGGGCAGCAAGCCTACGGGCGTAAGCACGCTGAAGCGTCCGCCCACGTTGTCAGGGATGACGAAACTCTTGTAGCCTTCCTTGTCGGCGCAAGTGCGGGCAGCACCTCGCTTAGCGTCGGTGATGGCTACGATGACCTTGCGGGCTATCTCCTTGCCGCGCTGCTCCTCACACTGCTTCTTCAGCAGGCGGAAGGCGAGGGCCGTCTCGGTCGTTGTGCCGCTCTTGCTGATGTTGATGACACCGAACTTCTTACCACGGAGGTATGTCGTCAGTTCTGCGAGATAGTCCTCGCCGATATTGTTGCCGGCGAAAAGTATGACAGGACTCTTACCATCATTGAGGAGCCACTGGAAACTGTTGGAGAGCGCCTCGATGACAGCCTTGGCGCCGAGGTATGAGCCACCGATGCCGGCGACGACTACGGCGTCACATTCGCTGCGGAGAGTAGCTGCTACGGATTTAATCTCTGCCAGGAACTCAGGTGTGATGCTCGAAGGCAGGTGCAGCCATCCGAGGAAATCGTTACCAGGGCAGCTGCCCTCTTCAAGTGCTTTCTGTGCTTCGGCCACGCGCGGTGCCAAGGCGTTGACGGCCTCTGCGCTCACAAAGGGAGCGACTTTTGTTGTGTCGAGTTTAAGCATTTTCTTAATACATATTTGAGATGAATATAAACAAAGAAGCCTGACGACCAAAAAGGCGCCAGGCTGAGGTGCGGTCAGCGGAAGCTGTCCGTAAGGAGTTTTATTTCGATGGTTGGGGCTATACGCTCATACAGGATATTGTAGACGGCGTCGAGGATAGGCATATTCACGTGGAGATGACGGTTGATTTCCTTCATGCACTTCGTGCCGAAATAGCCCTCGGCAATCATCTCCATCTCCACCTGGGCGCTCTTCACCGAGTAGCCTTGACCTATCATCTGACCGAAGACGCGGTTGCGCGAGAACTGGCTGTAGCCCGTAACGATCAGATCGCCCATATAGCAGCTCTCGAAGATGCTGCGGTTGATGGGGTGAACGGTGGAGAGGAAGCGGTTCATCTCCTGCAGGGCGTTGGCCATAAGCACGGCTTGGAAGTTGTCGCCATACTTCAGGCCCTTACAGATTCCGGCGGCAATAGCATAGACATTCTTGAGGACAGAGGCGTACTCAATGCCGATGACGTCGCGCGAAGTCTTGGTCTTGACATAGGACGAGGCCATCATGTCGGCAAAGTCCTGAGCGCGCTGCTCGTCGCTGCAGCCAACGGTGAGATATGTCAGGCGCCCGAGGGCCACCTCTTCGGCATGCGACGGTCCGGCAATGACAGCCAGATTCTCGTCGGGCACGTTGTAGAGCTGATGGAAGAACTCTGAGACGCAGAGGTTCTCGTCGGGCACGATACCCTTGATGGCTGTGACGTTGAACTTGTCGCGCAAGCGCACTTTCAGTTTCTTAAGATGCCCCTTGAGGTAAGGCGAAGGCGTCACCCAGATGAGTGTGTCGCTGTTCTCTATGACCTTGTTGATGTCGGATGAGAAGTCGATGCGCGAGACGTCGAAGTGCACACTCGTGAGATATGCCGGATTGTGGCTGAGGCGCTTGAAGTCCTCGATACGGTCGTCGCGGCGCAGGTACCAGGAGATACGGTCGTTCTTCTCCAACATCATCTTGGCGATGGCTGTAGCCCACGAGCCGCCGCCCATGATGGCGATGGAATACTTGCCCGACCCCTCACTCATAGGGAGAGGAGTAGTATCTTTTGACTGTTTGTTTCCGAAACCTAACACTATTTTTAAGAATATAGAATTATGAGTGCTGAGTAATAAGTGATGAATGATGAATTATGAATTATTACTCAGTCCACTGGGCTATGGTGTCCTGCGAAGGCTTCTCAATGTCGAGCTTGAATTTCTTGACAATCTCTATAATCTGCTGTTGTATCTTAGCCGGTTTCTCACCCTTCAGCGTAGACACGAGGTTGTAGCCAGCCTTGCGAAGGATTGGAATTATGTCCTGAGGCACTCCCAGCTCGGTGAATGCCTCGTCCTTGTCGCGCGGAGCTTTCACCTCCGGCTTCATCTGCGGGAACAGCATAATCTCGCCGATGGCGAACTTGCCCGTGAGCAGCATCACCAGACGGTCGATGCCTATACCTATACCAAAAGTGGGAGGCATACCATACTGCAGGGCGCGCAGGAAGTCCTGATCGATAATCATGGCTTCGTCGTCGCCCTTGGCAGCCAGGCGCATCTGCTCCTTGAAGCGTTCCTCCTGGTCAATGGGGTCGTTGAGCTCGCTGTAGGCGTTGGCAAGTTCCTTGCCGTTGACCATCAGCTCGAAGCGCTCAGTCAGGCCGGGCTTCGAGCGGTGCATCTTCGTCAGCGGCGACATCTCCACGGGGTAATCAGTGATGAACGTGGGCTGGATGAAAGAGCCCTCGCACGTCTCGCCGAAAATCTCGTCGATGAGCTTGCCCTTGCCCATCGTCTCGTCCACTTCGATGCCAAGTTTCTTAGCCACAGCACGAATCTCGTCCTCGTTCATGGGATAGAGGTCGTAGCCCGTCTTCTCCTGGATAGCCTCCAAGATGGGCAGACGACGGAAGGGAGCCTTGAAGGAGATGACATTACCGTCAATCTCCACCTCTGGCTTACCGTTCACTGCCGTGCAAATCTGCTCCAACATCTTTTCCGTGAAGCCCATACCCCAGTTAAGGTCCTTGTACGAGACGTAGAGTTCCATACATGTGAACTCGGGATTGTGGGTTTTGTCCATGCCTTCGTTGCGGAAGTTCTTGCCCATCTCGTAGACACCCTCGAAGCCACCCACGATGAGGCGCTTCAGGTAGAGTTCCGTGGCGATGCGCATGTACATGTCTTGGTTCAGCGCATTGAAATGCGTCGTAAACGGGCGCGCTGATGCGCCGCCGGGGATATTCTGGAGGATAGGCGTCTCCACCTCCGTGTAGCCTGCCTCGTCGAGGATGCGGCGCATAGTGCGGATGACTGTGGCACGTTTGAGGAAGGTCTCCTTGACGCCGGCGTTGACGATCAGGTCGACATAGCGCTGGCGATAGCGCAGTTCGGGGTCGTCGAACGAGTCATAGACCTTGCCGTCGGCATCTGTCTTCACTATTGGCAGCGGCTTCAGGCTCTTGCTCAGCAGCTTCATCTCCATCACGTGTACGCTAATCTCACCCGTCTTCGTGCGGAAGACATAACCCTTCACGCCGATGAAGTCGCCCAGGTCGAGGAGCTTCTTGAAGACGACATTGTAGAAGTCGCCCTCCAAGGCATCCCGCTGCACATACACTTGAATCCTGCCCTTCGAGTCCTGCAGCTCGGCAAAAGCGGCCTTGCCCATGATGCGCTTGCTCATGATGCGCCCGGCGATGCTGACGACAGGGCTGTTCTCGGGCGTTGCCGTCTCGTGCACATCGTTGCCTTCCTCGTCCTTGCCTATGACGGGCAGGTCCACGAAGTCTGCGATGATGTCAGTGCTCCAGGCCGTGACGGGGTATTCGGCTGCGGGATAAGGCTCGATGCCCAAGTCGCGCAGCGCTTGCATATTTTGGCGGCGAACAATCTCCTGCTCGCTCAGTTCAAGTACTTTCAAATCCATATATGTCGAATAGTGTGATGATTTCGCTGCAAAGGTACAACAAAATTTCGATTCCGTGCTCCTTAAAGCATAGTTTTTTCTTATCTTTCACTCTGCGCTCTGCCCAAAGGGAGGCTGAACACTTCAAGAAAGGGCGCGCATGAATCACTCCTGCCTAAAAGCCAGCGGCGTCACCCCGGTGCAGCGTCGGAAATATTTCGAGAAGAAGGAGGGGTTTGCGAAATGAAACTCTTCGGCCAGCTGCGAGGCCGATTTGTCGGTGTGGCGCAGCTCTATCTTGATGCGGGTGATGAGGGCACGGTCGATCCAATCCTTGGCTGTCGTGCCGCTGGCCTGACGCACGACCGTGCTTAGATAGCGCTCGGTGAGGCACATACGCTCGGCATAATAGCTGATTTGGTGTTGCTCGCGGCAGTGCTGATTCACAAGCTGGATAAAACGGTTGAAGATGGTTTGCTCGCGCGAACGTGCCGAGGACTGAAGATCAGATTGGCGGCGGAACAAGTGGTCGTAGTGTTGCATCAAGGCGGCCACAAGCGCAGACACTGTGGGCAGGCTGACGTCGCGCTGACGGGTGAGATGCCAGATGCAGTCGAGAATACCTCGGGCTACGTTGAGGTCGGCGCCGTCCACTTGCAACTGGAAGTCGCGCACATGACCGTTGAAAGCCGGCGGCCATTGTCCTGCGGCAAAAGGCATCGGGAACGGAGAGAGAAGGGCAATACCATAGACCTCCAAGTCCTCACTGAAGCTGAGGGGATTGATGATTGTTCCAGGGCCTAAATAAACGATGGCCGGAGCGCTGATGTGGTGATCTACCAAATTAAAGTTGATGTCACCTTCGCCGCTGACGACGACGCCCAGGCGATGGTCGTTGATGGCGAAGGGAGGCTCCTGCTGCAGGATGAAGCGGAAAACCTCTCGAACGCCATGGAATATTCCAAATTCCGGGCACAGGTAGATGATCTCTCGCAAATGCTCGAGATGAGGACCGAGGATGTTCCTGATGCGGGACAGGTCCATCAGACGTGGTTGTTTGCTCATTCTTTTTACTGTTTTTCGAACGCAAAGGTAATACTTTCTCGTGAAAGAATATCCTTTTTGGAATGAAATATTACAAAAAGGACTTTTTCTTCTCTATAAAGATAACAAGGGATAAGCATACAGGCCTTACCTTTGCAGCGAAGATGAAGAAAAACATTGTATTGAATCATGAAACGGACAATCTTGCTATTATCATTTATCTACTGCTCCTCCTTCGCAGCATCACAGACGCTCGAGGAATGTCAAATGGCAGCCGAACGGAACTATCCGCTGATAGCGCAATATGACCTCATCCAGAAGACAAGGGACTTAACGGTAGCCAACATCCAGAAAGGGTGGCTGCCACAGGTGTCGGCTTCAGCTCAGGCGACCTACCAGAGCGACGTGACGGCCTGGCCTGACGCCATGAAGAGTATGATGCAGCAGATGGGGTTAGAGATGCGAGGTCTGAAGAAAGACCAGTACCGCGTAGGCATAGATGTGCAACAGACGGTGTTCGACGGTTTTGCCATCAAGACGCAAAAGGCTGTAGCTCGCGAGCAGGGTCATGTACAGGCCGCACAGAACGAGGTGAATATATATAATGTACGCAAGCGCGTGAATGAGATGTACTTCTCACTCCTGTTGCTCGACGAACAGATTCAGCTCAAGGACGACCTGCAGCAGCTGTTTAGCGGCAACGAGCAGAAACTGGTTGCGATGGTGAAAGGCGGCACAGCAGCTGAGAGCGACATGATGAACGTCAGGGCCGAGCGCCTGAATGTGGCACAACAGCTCGTCAGCTTAGAGTCGCAACGGAGGACGCTGCAAATGCTTCTATCAACATTCTGCGGCCTTGAGGTGAAAGACGTGCAGAAGCCGGCCGTGTCTGTCTCCGAGTCGCTTCCAGCGGATAACTTGCGCCCCGAGATGAAGACCTTTGATGCTCAATTAGGGCTCCTCAACGCTCAGGAGAAAGCGCTCGACGCATCGTTGATGCCCAGGCTCGGCATCTTCGCTCAAGGCTTCTACGGCTATCCGGGTTATAATTTGTTCGAAGACATGATGAGCCATCGATGGGGCTTGAACGGAATGATTGGAGCGCGGCTGACGTGGAACATCGGAAGCCTCTACACCCGCAAGAACGACAAGGCAAAGTTGCAGCTGCAACGCGAAATGACGGAGTCGAACCGCGACGTTTTTCTTTTCAACAACAACTTAGAGCAGATTCGTCAGACCGAAGACATCAGCCGCTACCGCCAGCTGATGGCCAATGACGAGGAAATCATAGCGCTGCGTTCTTCTGTGCGGAAGGCTGCTGAGTCGAAACTTTCGCACGGCATCATAGACGTGAACGATCTGGTTCGCGAGATCAATGCTGAGAACGCAGCCCGCGTGCAGCAATCGATACATGAGATAGAAATGCTGAAGGAAATCTATGACAACAAATTTACGACAAATCATTAATGTTATGCGAAAGATATATCCACTGGCAGGCATAGCACTGCTCCTGGCCGCATGCGGCAACAACGAGAAAACATACGACGCCACGGGCGTGTTCGAGGCTACGGAGACCACCGTCTTTGCCGAGCAAAGCGGTGCGTTGCTAACGTTCAGCGTCGATGAAGGCGACAACGTCGAAGCCGGCAAAGAGGTCGGAGTCATCGACACCACTCAGACGTGGCTGAAAATCCGACAGATAGATGCAACTAAACGGGTCTATCAAAGCCAGAAACCAGACGCGGAGCGGCAGATAGCTGCCACTCGTCAGCAACTGGCCAAGGCGCGGCAGGACGAACAACGTTATCGCGAACTGGTGGCCGACGGCGCAGCGCCGTCGAAGATGCTCGATGATGCAGCCAATCAAGTGAAAGTGTTGCAAAAGCAGTTGGAGGCTCAGGTCAGCACGCTGAACAGCCAGCTATCAACGCTCGACTCTCAGCTCTCTACGGCTGATGTGCAGACAGAACAGCTACGCGACCAGTTGCGCAAGTGCCACATCGTCACGCCTACCAGGGGGACTGTGTTGGAGAAATACGTTGAGCGTGGGGAGTTCGTCGCAGTAGGCAAACCGCTGTTTAAAGTCGGCGACACCGAAAATATGTATTTACGCGCTTACGTCACCTCCGCGCAGCTGCAGCATATCAAGCTCGGACAGCAGGCTAAGTTGCTTGCCGACTACGGCGACGGCCAGCGTAAAGAGTACGTCGGAACAATCTCCTGGATCTCGTCGCGCTCTGAGTTTACGCCCAAGACCATCCTTACCGACGACGAGCGTGCCGACTTGGTGTATGCCGTGAAGATTGCCTTCAAGAACGACGGATATGTGAAAATAGGAATGTATGGCGAAGTCGTGTTCGGTGAATAATGAGACATCAGCTACTGCCATGAATGCTATCGAGGTAAGGAACGTGAGCAAGTGCTACGGCACAGTGCAGGCTCTCGACGATGTGTCGTTCAGCGTCGGCAAGGGTGAAGTCTTCGGACTGATAGGCCCTGACGGCGCTGGCAAGACGTCGATGTATCGCATCCTCTGCTCGTTGCTGCTGCCTGATGGCGGGTCGGTCCTTGTCGATGGCTTTGATGTCGTGAACCAGATGCGCGAGGTGCGAAAGCGCGTAGGTTATATGCCCGGCAAGTTCTCGCTGTATCAAGACCTTACGGTGGAGGAGAACCTGACGTTCTTCGCCAAGCTTTTCGGCACCACCGTTGACGAGGGCTACGACTCTATCCGTGCCATCTACTCGCAGATAGAGCGCTTCAAGGACCGACGAGCTGGAGCGCTGTCGGGCGGGATGAAACAGAAGCTGGCGCTGTCGTGCGCCCTGATTCACGCGCCCAGCGTCCTCTTTCTTGACGAGCCCACGACGGGAGTGGATCCCGTGAGTCGCAAGGAACTGTGGGAAATGCTCCTGACGCTGCAAGAACGGGGCATAACGATCATGGCCTCCACGCCTTATCTTGATGAAGTCCGCCGTTGCGGCCGCATCGCATTCCTCGATCAGGGAAAAATCCGAGGTATAGGAAAGCCCGATGACGTTTTAGAGCAATTCAAGGATATATTCATGCCAGAGGCTCTCCCGCTGAAAGGGATGATGGGGGATGAGTCTTCCTCGCATGTCATCTCCGTCTCGCATCTGGTCAAAGCCTTCGGTTCGTTCCGCGCCGTCGACGACATATCGTTCACGGTACAAAAGGGCGAGATATTCGGATTCCTCGGTGCTAACGGCGCCGGCAAGACTACCGCGATGCACATGCTGACGGGGCTGAACCAGCCTACGAGCGGCACAGGAAAGGTCGTGGGATACGATATCCGCACCGAACATGAGCAAATCAAGAAACACATCGGGTACATGAGTCAGAAGTTTTCGTTGTACGAGGACCTGACCGTAGCCGAGAACATACGCCTTTTTGCCGGCATATACGGAATGAAGCATAAAGAGGTAGAAAGGAAGATGAGCGAGCTGCTGCGTAAGCTACAGTTTGAGGACCACAGGGATGACCTCGTGGGCAGCCTGCCCCTGGGATGGAAGCAGAAGCTGGCTTTCTGCGTTTCCATTTTCCACGAGCCGGGCGTCGTGTTCCTCGACGAGCCTACGGGAGGTGTCGACCCCGCCACGCGCCGCCAGTTCTGGGAGCTCATCTACGAAGCAGCCCGACGGGGCATTACGGTGTTCGTGACCACTCACTATATGGATGAAGCCGAGTACTGCGACCGCATCTCCATCATGGTAGACGGCAAGATCAAGGCGATGGGCACGCCCGATGAACTGAAAGAAGAATACGGCCAGCCTGACATCGACGGTGTCTTCACGCTGCTCGCCAGGCAGGCCACACGCTCAAGCGACTAAGCAGACATGAATACGTTTCTATCATTTGTCCTCAAAGAAGCCAAGCATATCATGCGCGACAAGCGCACGATGCTGATTCTCTTCGGTATGCCGGTGATGCTGATGCTGCTCTTCGGCTTCGCCATCACCACCGACGTGAAGAACGTGCGAACGGTGGTGGTGACGTCGCATCAGAGTCCGCAGACACAGGCGGCTGTCGAACGCCTGGCACAGTCGGAGTATTTCATTATTATGCAGACCGTGGCCACGCCCCAGGAGGCAGAAATGCTGATACGCAACCAGAAGGCTGATATGGCCGTAGTCTTCAATCGGGATTTTGCAGGAAAACTTAGCGACCTGCAAATCCTTGTCGATGGTTCCGACCCTAATATGGCGCAGCAATGGACGGCCTATGCGGGACAGACGATTGCTCCGCCAGACGACAGGCTCTCCACGCTGACCACAAAACTCCTGTACAACCCTCAGATGCGCTCGGCCTACAACTTCGTTCCCGCCATCATGGGAATGCTGTTGATGCTCATCTGTGCGATGATGACCTCCATCTCCATTGTTCGCGAGAAGGAGCGCGGCACCATGGAGGTGCTCCTTGTCTCGCCCGTGCGGCCGCTGACGGTGGTTATCGCCAAGGCCGTGCCATACCTCGTGCTCGCCTTCCTCATCCTCGTCGTCATCCTGATGATGGCTCATTACGTGCTGGCGGTGCCGTTGGTCGGCTCGTTGTTCTGGATTATTGCTGTCTCTACCATCTATATCATCCTCGCCCTCGCGCTCGGCCTGTTGATCTCAAACATCGCCCAGACGCAGCTGGTGGCATTGTTGCTCTCGGCTATGGTGCTGTTGATGCCCGTAGTTATGCTCAGCGGTATGATATTCCCTGTTGAGTCGATGCCTGTCGTGCTGCAGTGGTGCTCCGCCGTTGTGCCGCCTCGTTACTATATAGAGGCTATGCGCAAACTGATGATTATGGGCGTGGGCATTGGGTCTGTGGCTAAGGAAGTCTGCATCCTTGCAGGCATGATGATGCTACTACTGACGATAGCGCTCAAGACATTTAAGGTACGACTGAAAGAGTGAAGAAGGAAGAATTATGAATTGCGAATTATGAATTATGAATTGCGAATTATGAATTATGAATTATGAATTATGAATATAGGTCATCTCATACGTAAAGAGTTCCTGCAAATACGGCGCAACGCCTTCCTGCCACGGCTCATCGTCGCGTTTCCCATCGTCATCATGTGCGTGATGCCGTGGGTTATGCAGATGGAGGTGAAGAACATCGTCGTCGAAGTCGTGGACGTTGACCACACGGTGGCATCGCAGCGCCTCATCCAGCAGATAGCGGCCACGGGCTACTTCATCTTCGGCGGGCAGCGCGCCACCTACGCCGAAGCTCTGAAAGACGTCGAACGAGGCAAAGCAGACATCATCCTTGAGATTCGCGACGGCCGCTACCTCATAGCAGCCAACGCCGTCAATGGCACTAAAGGCAGCCTGGGCAGCGCTTACTTCAGCCAGATTATAGCACAAGGCGCACTGCCCACTGAAGCCTCTTCCCCACTGCTTCTCTACAACAAGCACCAGAACTACAAGCTCTTCATGATTCCCGCCCTCCTGGCAATCGTGATAATGCTGATGACGGGCTTCCTGCCCACGCTCAACATCGTCGGCGAGAAGGAGGCTGGCACCATCGAGCAAATCAACGTGACGCCCGTCTCCAAATGGACCTTTATCCTGGCCAAGCTCATCCCATACTGGATTATAGCGCTGTTCGTCATCACGGTGTGTCTGCTCCTGGCATGGCTCGTCTATGGCATCACACCAGCCGGACCGCTGGGACTCATCTATCTGCTGGCGATGCTGCTCGCGCTGTTCTTCTCGTCGCTGGGACTCATCATCTCCAACTACAGCGACACGATGCAGCAGGCTATCTTCGTCATGTGGTTCTTCGTGGTGTGCCTGCTGCTGCTCAGCGGATTGTTCACGCCCACGCGTTCCATGCCCCAATGGGCATACACAACCACGTACGTCAATCCGATGCATTACTTCATCGATGCCATACGCACGGTGTTCATCCGCGGCGGAGGCTTCAAGGCTATCGCTCATCAGTTGTTTGCCCTCATCGGCATCGGCCTCGTCATGAGTTCTTGGGCTGTGCTGAGTTACAGGAAGAACCGGTGAGGAATGACGAGTGACGCGCTCGAGCTTGCTCGCTTGACCCTTCAAGAATGACGATTGATTAGGTTTTTCCCAAAATAATCAATCACTAAATCACTCGATACTGAGAGCCAGATGATTAGCAGTGATAGATTGCTAAAAAAAGCGTCACTTTAGTGATTCATTTTACTTTTTTTAACGCGTTCATCCAATTTTCATCTGGATGAAAATAACAACATCTTACGTCCACTGAATGTCTTTGACTGATTACTGGCTCATCCACGGGTCTGTCCATGCCTGTTTAATGCCTGTTTCATGGCGTACGCTTCTGCGTAGGTCTGGGCCGATACGCCTATAGCCTATCGGTTTTCCAACCGGTTGGAAAACTGGTTTTACTTAAGTGTGATCAGTTTTCCAACCGGTTGGAAAACCGAATTCATTCTTGTCTCCGACAGCACGTCAACAGGTAGCCGGCGACACGTCCGAGCTGCAGAGAGCCAAATTGGGTCAGTTGTACCGCCGTTGTATCTCGGATGCTCTAAGTATCTGGGATTCAACGACGGTTAATAATTCAAAGTCAACCTTGGATGCGGAATTTTGATTGTCAATCGTACCAATGTTTATGTGTCGCCAGACAGTACTATAGTAAGAGACGTTTTGATGCAAAAATAAGCAGAAAAGCGCCTTCTTCACTTTATTTAAGGTGACAAGTTGCCTTAAATTGGTGGAAAAGTTGTAACTTCGCATCGCAAAGTTTGTAATATAGCAGACAATATGGCAAAGATAATCGTACAGAACACGCAGATAACGGTCATTAAGCAGAACTAAGATGACTACATCAGCCTTACAGACATGTTGAAGGCGAAAGATGGTGAATTCTTCTTCTCTAACTGGCTGCGCAACCGCAATACCATAGAGTTCCTTGGAATATGGGAGCGGTTGATGAATCCGAATTTTAATTGTGCCGAATTCGACATAATTAAATCTCAGGCAGGGTTGAACCGTTTCCGTCTCAGTGCTAAAGAGTGGACAGAAAAGACTAATGCCATCGGTATTATCTCAAAGGCAGGGCGTTATGGTGGCACTTATGCCCACAAAGACATTGCCTTTGAGTTTGCCATGTGGATAAGCCCAGAGTTCAAGGTATATCTGATACGTGAGTTCCAACGTCTGAAAGATGAAGAGCAGAAGCAACTTGGGTGGACGGCGAAGCGTGAACTGTCTAAAATCAACTACCGCATTCACACGGATGCCATCAAGCAGAACCTAATTCCAGAAGAGGTGACGGCGGCACAGGCCAGCATCATCTATGCAGAGGAAGCGGACGTGCTCAATGTG
>FLNY01004409.1_pt1 | contig 26591 bp, 13 predicted proteins | sample 1140381 | NCBI WGS metagenome assembly FLNY01 (sample SAMEA3878172, study PRJEB12797) | bioreactor metagenome | biome: Moose rumen | place: Sweden | collected 2011-10
CCCTTGAATCCGGTGTAGATATCCTCCAGAATCTGGCGTATGCGCAGGTTGTACCGGCCGTTCTGATCCCACAGGATGTCGCGTCCGTACATCGCCGCCTCCGTGAGGTGGTAGATGAAAGTTTTCTGCTTGAGCGAGAGGCCGTCGAACCCCTTCACCTGGTAGCGGAGCATCTGCAGGTCGGCAAACCGCTCGTTGTTATACTCGAAATTGTCTGTCTGTGCGGCAGCCTCATTTGTGCCTGCCGCCATCATTGCAATGATTGCCATTATCGTTACTGTTTTCATATTAAATGTGTTCAAAAGAATATGAGTGGGAGGGAATTTTTCTTTTTCTGAGCGAGTTCTTCTTCCATGCGGCTGATGGCAGTCTTGAAGAAGAAAGCGATGAGGTGCTCGTCGGTGCCTTCCTTGCGAATCTGGCGGAGCGCCGAGATATATGTGTCGCGGTCTTCCCGTCTGATGATTACCAGAGGGTGTCCTGCCCGCATCAGGATGTAATTGGAGAGCAGTCGTCCTGTCCGACCGTTTCCGTCGCGGAACGGGTGCAGATATTCGTAATAGCCATGAAAACGTGCAGCCACCACCATCGGGTGTGTGCTGTCGTTCATCGCGCGGTTTGTTGCCTCCATCAGTTGAGGCACACGGGCAATCAATCGCTCGTGGTCGCCAAAGAGGGTGTCACCTGCCGCCATATCCTCTTTCGTATATTCGCCCGGCACGCACCCTGGAGCTCGATACGCCAGCGTGTGCTCCACCACGAGACGGTTGGTTTCCTTGAGCAGGGTCTCATCAAACGGATGGTCAAGATGGGACGCAATATAGTCGAAGGCGCGAAAATGGTCGGCCATCTCTGTGCATTCCGACAGAGAACGACCCACGGGCACCATTGCCATGCCCTGCTCATGGAGGATACGGGTGTCATCCACCGTGAAGGAGTTTCCTTCGATAGCACAGGAATGGGCAGAGAACAGAATCTTGTTGTATGTAAGCCACTCCGACTGCGACATACGTCCAGCCACATGTTGCTCATAAGCGACACGGACAGCCTCGTATTTTTTAATTTCTTCCTCAAACATGTGGCAAAGTTACGATTAAGTGAGGGAAATACAAAATAAACACGTTTATTTTTATTTCCGAACGGGAGTAACTTCGGGCGACAGCTCAAAGTTACGATTAAGTGAGCGAAATGCCAAATTTTCGAGCAGCGAATGCTGAATATGCTAGCATAAATTCAGCTGAGTCGTGAGAAAATTCGGCGAAGCCAAATTTATTTGACTGAGCCCACTTGAAAAAGTCCTGATAGGTCGATAATACCACATGGGTGGTGCCCCTCCCCCTTGGTAATCAGATATTTATATTCAAGCCCTGTAGGGGTGTCAGACTAAATACGATTTTTTCAAGTGGACTCTTGACTCAAGTTTCTGAAGTTAAAATGGAAGTACCCTAAAGTGTATTCACACGGCCTGTGAATACGACAATGTTCAATTTATCCCTCATTCCTAATTTAAACAAAAGGCGGTGTCGAGCAGGTCAACGGCTTCATCACGTTTCTTGTCGATGATGTCGGCATAAATCTGGGTGGTGCTGATATTGCTGTGACCGAGGAGTTTGCTCACGACATAGAGGTCGGCCCCGAGCGAGAGCTCCATCGTGGCGAAAGTGTGGCGCGAGGTGTGGAACGACACGTTCTTATCAATCCCGGCACGCTCTGCCCATTTTTTGAGTCGTCCGTTCACACTGCCAAGAAAACGGGGGAGTTCAAACACGAGGTCGTTTTTGTTCGGGCTGACAGGTGGCAGCCACCGCAGTGCGTTCTTGTTGAGCTTCAGCGAGATTACCTCCTTGGTCTTCTGCATCACAAGTGTGATGTAAGTGCCCTGATGACCCTCTCGGATATCGCCCCAGCAGAGGCGGCTGATGTCGGAGATGCGCAGACCGGTGAAGCAGGCGAAGAGGAACGCGTGCTTGATAGGCCTGTTCTTGATGGGAGTGTCAATCATCCGTCGCAGCTCCTCCACAGTCAGGTAGTCGCGGTTGGACTTACTGCAGAAGAGCGGCTTCTTCTCATCAGCACCGATGGAATCAAATGGGTTGCGGTCGATATAACCCTCTTTCTCAGCCATCCGCAGGATGCTGCTGAACACACCCAGATAGAGCTGTGCGGTGGTTTTCTTCAGCGGTTTCTGCCCTCCGTGGCGCGTCTCTTTCGCCTCATAGGCGAGAAAACGGATAAACTGGATGATGAAAGAACGGTCGATTTCGTCCAGACTTACTTCCCGCTTGGCGAAACGGGTGACGTGGGTCATGGTGTTGCGGATATTCCGCAACACCGAGTCGCTGTGGCCTGTGTCAGCTTTTTTCTGCCAGTACTCATCCACGAGGACTGAAAGGGGGATATGCCGCACATCTTCTTTCATGCGTTTATCGTACTCCTGCTTACCTTTCAGGTAGATTTCCAGGTATTGGTCGTTGTCTAAGGGGACATCCTGTCCATGTGCTTTCATTTTCTTTCGCTTGTTTCTCATTGGTGCTGAATGATTAAAATTTGAGTGATTCTTGAATTTTTCTGCTATTATAAACAAAAAATATGTAAAATCCAACAAAAATGAGACTTTTAAGCGAAAAGTTTCTGTTTTGGCTTTTTTTTGAGCAAAAAGTGGGATTTTAAGCGGCTTTTGCAAGCAAATTGCATAATTTTTCACATTTTTTTATAGATTTTCAAGATTCTTTCAAGAATTTTTCATAAATTTGCACGATAAACTAAAAAACTGTAATATAATTGCCCGAAAAAGTGTGATTTTTTAACAAAATACCGCAAAAAAGGGCTGTGAATGGAACAGAAGGATTGGTTTCATGGAAATGGTAATGGTGAAATAATATATATAATGTATATCTGGTGTCTGAAAAAATTGTATGTTCAGGTGATATGGTAGTTCAGTCCTTCATCCACACTTCCACGTCGGCAACCTCATCCGGAAAATATGTTCATCAGAACAAAATAATAATAAATACTAATTTAATTATTAACTAAAGTTTAAAAAAGAATGGGAAAAAAATTATGCTTGATTCTTACCCTCTGTCTCATGTCAGTGGGTATGGCATTCGCCCAAAAAGAAGTCTCAGGTACTGTGTACGAGGCTGCCACGGGCGATCCTATTATGGGAGCTACCGTTCGCGTTCAGGGCACTTCGATTGGAGCCACTACCGACATGAATGGTAACTTCACAATTAAAAATGTGCCGAATGAGGCTACATCCTTATTGGTGTCATATCTTGGTATGCAGGATGCAGACGTGGCCATCAGCCATAATATGAAGATTAGTCTGAAAGAGGACACCAAATTGCTCGACGAGGTGTTCGTCGTGGCTTACGGTACTGCCACAAAAGCCACCTTCACCGGTTCAGCAGGCGTGATGGATGCGGCAACACTCGACACACGTCAGGTGTCCAACGTGACCAACGCACTGGCTGGTAACGTGGCCGGTGTGACAGCCACGAAGGCAAACGGCCAGCCGGGTACCTCATCCACTATCCGTATCCGTGGTTTCGGCTCGATCAACGCCAGTATGTCTCCTCTCTATGTGGTGGACGGCATGCCTTACGACGGTGACATCTCAGCCATCGACCCTCAGGATATCGAGCAGATCTCCGTACAGAAAGATGCTGCGGCAACCGCACTCTACGGTGCGCGCGGAGCCAACGGTGTGATCATGATCAAGACCAAGAGCGGTCAGCGCAACACCGACGCCAAAATCACATTTGAGGCCAGCTGGGGATCCAACTCAAGAGAGTACAAAAATCAGGATGTGATTAAGAATACTGGTAAATACTACGAACAACTTTACCGTACCAATTACAACAACGCACTCTACAATCTTGGTTATAGCGGACTGAACGCCCACACTTACGCCAACGATATCGCACAGCGGGCAACTGGTTATCAGGTTTGGACCGTGCCAACAGGGGAGACTCTCTTCAACGTTGGAGGCAAAATCAATCCGAACGCAACATTGGGCTATAGTGACGGAACGTATTATTACACTCCGGACAACTGGGAAGACGAGTCATTCCAGAATGGCCTACGTCAGGAATATAAGGTGAATGTGGCCGGTGGTTCCGACAAACTCACTTACTATTTTGGTCTCGGCTACATCAATGATGAGGGTGTGATTGTGGGATCAGGCTTTGAGCGTATTTCCACACGCTCCAATGTGGAGTATCAGGCAAAAGAATGGTTGAAACTGACTGCAAATATCAGTTATACAAACTCTAAGAGCAGCTATCCTGGTGAGCAGACCACATCAAACTCATCAGGCAACGCTTTCGGTGTAACAAACCAGCTCGGTCCGGTTTATCCGTTCTATGTGCGTAATGCCGACGGCACTATCATGCGTAATGCTAATAACGGCAAAAAAGTGTATGACTATGGTGACGGTTCATCCACTCCATTCACTCGTAACACCTTTGCCATTGCAAACCCTATCGGAGACCTGATGTACCAGACATCTGATTATCTGATGGATATCTTCAACAGTCGCTGGGGAGTTGAAATCAATCCTTTCCGCGGTCTCACATTGAGTGGCAAGCTCGGTATGAACCTTGACAATACCCGCTATCACTATGCATCAAGTTCACAATATGGTCAGAGCGCAAGTTACGGTGGTGAGGCTGTTCAGGATCATACTCATCAGTTGGAGGTCACTCAGCAGTACATGGTCCGTTATAACCGCACGTTCAACGAGCTCCACAGCATCGACGCGTTCGTGGCATACGAAAACTATGATTATCAAAATGAAGAGTCTGAGGCGTACGGCCAGAATCTCTACCGTGAAGGCTCTTGGGCGGTGAACAACACCATCGACCAGCGTCGTGGCTACGGCTCTGAAGGTAAATATGCCACACGTTCTTGGCTCGGACGTGTGAACTATGACTATGCGGAGAAATATTTCGGAAGCTTCAGCCTTCGCCGTGACGGAACCTCTCGTCTGCGCGACTGGGGAACCTTCTGGGCCGCTTCTGCCGCATGGACAATCTCCAAGGAAAATTTCATGGAAAATGTGAAGTGGATAGATTTCTTGAAGTTCCGTATCTCTTATGGTCAGAATGGTAACGATAACTTAGGTAACGCGTATGCCTATATCGACCAGTTTTCGATGACCGGCTCCGACGGTGTATTCTCTGATGGTACTCTTTCTTACAAAGGTAATCCTGATCTGAAGTGGGAGAAGACCAACTCATTTGATGTCGCATTAGACTTTGAGCTTTGGAATGGTTTCCTCACTGGATCCCTCGATTATTACAACCGCGCAACCGTTCACATGCTTTACTATATGCCTGTTCCGCCAGAATTCGGTTATGGATCTATCCCAATGAATATCGGTTCGATGCGCAACCGAGGTGTTGAGCTCGACTTACACGCACGTCTGATAAAGACTCACGATGTGAAATGGTACGCCGATTTCAATATCAACCACAACAGCAACAAGATTAAGAAACTGGCTCCAGAGCTTGAGGGTGAGCTGATTGACGGAAGCCGCATCTATCAGGAAGGCAAGTCTATGTATCAGTACTACCTCGTGAAATATGCTGGTGTTGACCCGGCTACTGGATTGGCAATGTATTGGGCAAAAGATGAGGCCGGCACGGAATATCCAACTTCCGACTGGTCTGTGGCACGTAACACCAACCGTCAGGCAACAGGAAACCTCCAGGCTAAGTTCACTGGTGGTTTTGGCACCTCTCTTGAGTTCTATGGATTCGATTTCTCTATTCAGACATCTTATCAGATGGGAGGAAAACTCTATGACAACGGCTATCAGTCTCTGATGCACAACGGTGGAACATCTAATGCCGGTTCTGCATGGCACAAGGATATCCTGAAAGCATGGACAGCGGATAACCCGAACACCAATGTGCCTCGTATTGCAGCTGGTGACTATTACACCAACAGCACTTCCGACCGTTTCCTTATTTCTTCCAACTACTTCTCTATCAACAATATCACACTCGGCTACACACTCCCTAAGACTGTGACACGTAGAATTCTCATTGATTCTGTCCGTCTTTTCTGCTCTGCAGACAACTTAGCTGTATTCTCTGCCCGCAAGGGTATGGATCCGCGTATGGGTGTGATTTCATCTGACACAAGATATTATTCTGCTCTTCGCACCATTACAGGTGGTATTAAGTTAACATTCTAATTTGTAAATTATTTGAAATATGAAAATTAATAAGATATTGACAATGGCACTCGCAGGCGCTTTGCTTGTGGGATGTGCCGACCTTGATACCGAACCTAATGGCAGCACAATTACCGCCGACCAGAAGGCGAAAACCTATGAGAACAACCCGGAGAGGGTTGCTGCCAGTGTGAACGGTATCACATCTATGTTCAGTGTTTATGAGAACACATCAGGAAACCACAACGACTTCGGTTATCCTTCAGTGATGCTGTTCATCGAATCCAGAGGTATAGACTTCGTTGGTATGGATGTGGGTTACAACTGGTTCGCCTATGGTCTTGCAATGACAGACCGCGCCATTAACTCCTATATCAATTCGTCCATCTGGTCAACTCTCTACAATCAGATTTATACCGCTAACAACGTTGCGGGAACAATCGACCCGGAAACTGATGACAGCAAACTCCAGTATTATCTGGCTCAGGCCCTGGCTATCCGCGCGTTCGATTATTTCAACCTCGCACAGATCTATCAGTTTACATACGAGGGTAATACAGACGCTCTTTGTGTGCCAATCGTACTTGACACAAACTCTGATGATGGCGCCACAAATGGTGTCGCACGCAGTACCGTGGGTGAAGTGTATGAGCAAATTCTTGCAGACCTCAACAAAGCCGTTGAGCTCCTGAGCAAAACTCATGAGACACGAGCCGACAAACGTTATGTTGACCTCGCTGTAGCTTACGGACTCCGCGCGCGTGTGAATCTCGTGATGCAGAAATGGACTGACGCCGCAGCTGACGCTCAGAAAGCCATCGAACTCACTTCCGCCACTCCTAAATCTTTTGAGAACGCCAGTGCTCCTTCATTCAAGGATATGAACGAGGAAGACTGGATGTGGGGTATCTATATCGCAGAGACCGACCGCGTGGTTACCTCCGGTATCGTAAACTGGATCAGCCACATGGGTTCGCTCAACTACGGTTATGCCTCAGTAGGCGCATGGCGACGTATCAACGCCACACTCTACAATATGATTTCCTCTAGCGACTGCCGAAAAGGATGGTTCCTCAACTCCCAAGGTGTGAGCGCTAACCTGAATAAGGAACAGCAGGCTTATATCACCGATGAGGCAGGCGCTCCTGCATACACTCAGGTGAAGTTCGCTCCATATAAGGATGAGATTTACACTTCCACCAATGCCAACGACGTTCCGTTGATGCGTGTTGAAGAGATGTATCTGATTCTGGCTGAGGCTCAGGCTATGAGCGGAAACGCAGGTACTGGTAAAGCCACTCTTGAGAGCTTCGTGAAAACTTATCGTGACCCGTCTTATACTACAGCCGCTGCTACTGCTGAGGCAGTGCAGAATGCGGTATGGGTTCAGCGCCGTATCGAACTTTGGGGTGAGGGATTCAGCTATTATGACCTGATGCGTCTGCGTAAGGGTGTTGACCGTGCAAGTACAGCTTGGTCTTCAATGGATAAGAATATGCCTCAGTATAACTTTAAGATTGTTGACACAAAAGAGCGTGAGCGTGAAAGTATTAACGCAACACTTAATGGTGAGGGCGAGAAAACAGGTTCGGATATTAATGCGCTTGTGTTCCAGATTCCAAACGCTTCTATTGAGGCAAACAAACTCATCTCTAAGGGTGACAACAACCTTGGTGCTCCTACACTTAAACCAGAGTAAATTAAACATTTTTAAACAGACTTAATTATGAAACTGTATAAATTATTATTCATCGCATCTGCCATCGTGGGTGGTATGATGACATCATGTAGTGACGATGGCTACTGGGATAAGGCTGGAGCTTCAGCTTACGGTCTTGACAAAAACGGTAGTATCTACACTTTCAATTCTGACAAGACCAATTACACATTCTATCCGGCAGACAACACCGAGAACATGGATGTGACGGTTACGGTAAACCGTAGCAATACAAAAGGTGCATGCACACTTCCAATTATTGCGGAATTTGTGAACGAAGAGCTGCTCAGTGGCCCGGCCTCAGTGACATTCGAGGACGGCAGTGCCACTGCTGAGTATGTGATTCATGTGGCAGAGGACATTGAAATTGGTAGTTCCACCAAAGCCTATCTTACAATTGACACCACTTTGGTTGACATCCCTTACGTGGCATTCCCTGACTCCACATTAATCAAGAGCGAGACTGCCACTCATGAGGACACGCTGAAATTTGAGCAGCAGGAGATTGACTACAGTCTCTATCAGAATCGTCTTGCTGAATATCAGCTTGAGAATGTTGTTACCATTGAGAAGGACTACAACTGGGAATCTCTCGGAACAGCGATGTTCTCCGACGCGTTCCTGTTCGACTACAATCCATACAATGCTGAGATTCAGCGTGCTGTGGAGAATCCTAACTGGTTCCGCCTCGTGGCTCCTTATGCTCAAGGTCTGGACGATGAGGAATATCCTACACAGGAAGGAGCACAGGATTATGTGAAATTCCGTCTGCTGCAGCAAGGAGAGGTTGTGAGAGGAACAACTGTTGACAAGGATGATCTCGTTTACTACGATGACTTTAAGACAGGTTGGTATAGCACTTCTTACGGAGCTGAGGTCTGGGCGCTCCACCCTTCTCGTTTTACCAGCATGGCAAGCACTGATTTTTGGATATACAACAAGGTTGTTGAATACCAGGATGACGGTACACCGGCCATTGTTCAGCTCGCACCGTATTACTATATGTTCGGAGTGGGAGGATGGAACTACACCAAATATGACGGTGTAATTACCATTGTCTTCCCGGGTGTTGAGATATCTGACTATTCTGCGGAGGTGGTTTATGCGGGTCTTTATACTGATGTTCAGGATCAGCAGTTCGTACTGGCAGATGTCACTCTCGGTCCGGACGTTGACCATGCATGGGTGACTGTGGTTCCAGGCAAGGACAATGTTCAGGATGCTTACTCACTCCTTGCCGACGGCACCATCACTGAGTATGATCCGGATGCGGATTATGACGGAACCATGAAGTATCTCGTTGTCACTGAGGACGGACAATATCAGATTCCGATGGTTCCGAACTCTGAGTCTGGAAAATACACCATCGTCATCTTCACCTTCGACGCTGAGGGCAATGTGATTGACGCTTATCAGGACTTCAACTATGCAACATTCAACTACACAGGCTCCGGAGAGGCTCCTGAGACGTGGGAGGCCGCATTCGTAGGCGACTATGTCTATAACCTTATATTCACAAATGAGGACGGTAGCCCTTACAACGACGAGGGACTCACACTCTATCAGAGCAGCAAGGACCGCTACAAGATTGAGCACTGGGGCTACGACGTAGATCTCATCTTCACAATGGCTGAGGATGGCGAACTCACTATCGAGGAGCAGGAGACAGGCGCCACATACGGCTCCTACGGTCCTATCTATATCAGCACTGGTAATGAGTACTGGGGTGAGGATTATGACCCTGAGTCTGATGTAAGCTATTATGCTAATGGTGTGTTCCACTTCAATGTGGTTTACCATGTTGCGGCAGGCTATCTGGATGGCTGGTATGGTGAGGAGACCTTCACGCTCACCGGAAGAGCTGAGGCAAAGAGCCATATCGTTGCTCCTTGGAACACGAGAAAGCCAGTTTCTGTAAAATCTACTGATTTCAAGAAACCGAAAACAAACAAAGTTTCGTTGAACAGATTTGAGGAGGTACAGCTGACAACTGACTTCGCAAGCCGCTATTGGAAATAACTTCTATTAGCAGAACATATATACTCAGCGGGTTGACGTTTGGGTCAACCCGCTGTTTTTTAACTTTAATAAGAATAGCTTCACGCATGAAAAGAATTATTATTTACTTAACAATCTTATTGCTGACACCGAATTGTGTGTGTGCTAATCCAATCAGCAAGGCTGAGGCATTCAAGATAGCCAGAAAAATAATCTCTCAGGATGACGGCAAAAAAATCATGCCGGCCTCCTCATTTTCAGGCCGGTCGAATAAAACGTCCGGCAGGAGGCTTCCATTCCCGGCATATTATATTTTTAACTCCACCGACGACAAAGGATTCGTGATTGTGTCGGGTGACGATGCGCTTCCGGCGGTGGTCGGCTATTCCAATAAAGGTTCACTGACAGCAGATGGCGAGATACCAGAGGGACTTGTGGATTTTCTTGACGCTTACTCACTCCTCGTGGAAGAAGTCCGTTCGGGAAGACTGGAAGTCCCCAAACGTCTTTATAATGGGGACATCACCGGACAAGTAGCGGTTGCGCCACTCGTGACATCCACATGGAGCCAGGAAGGGCCCTACAACTACTATTGTCCCTCGGGAACACCAGTAGGATGCGTAGCGACCGCCATGACACAAATCATGTATTTCTGGAAATATCCAGACCATTCGAAAGGATATATCTCCTATAACAGCAGCCAGGGGTATCTGAACGTGGATTTTGACGCCGACGGTGACTATGACTGGGGCCTCATGAAAGACTCATACGGCAACGTGGAATGGAAAAAACCTGCAGGCAAGATGGTGGCAAAGCTCTGCTACCACGCTGGCGTTTCATGTCAGATGTCGTATGCTGCTGGCGGCAGTGGCTCCTATATCCCTGATGCCTACGACGGATATGTCACGAATTTCGGTTACAACGGCCAGACGCTCTCACTCTATATCCGCGACTGTATGTCATCAAAAAACGCATGGAACCGCCTCTTATATTCAGAACTCCGAGCTGGCAGACCCGTGCTCTATGCGGGTGTGTCTTCAGCGGGGGGCGGTTCGGACGCCGGTGGGCATGCTTTCGTCATCGACGGATATGACACCAATGCTTTCGTACATGTGAACTGGGGCTGGGGAGGCAGCTACAACGGCTATTTTGACTTGGATTTACTCGATTGTGCCCGCTATCAGTTTTCTGAAAGTCAGCAGATGATTGTAGGCATCATCCCCGATCCGGAAGAATCCTTTACCGAACGCAAGCAGTTCCCGATGCGTATGTACACCTCATTTGTTCGCAACTCATCCGATCCTGTTCCGGTGGAAGAGGAATTCAAATTCTCCGTCAACCAGATTTATAATATCAGCCCTTACGGCACCAGTTATGTGATTGCTATCGGACTGTTCGACACCAACGGCAACCTGCTGCAGGACGTAAGTGTAAGCAATGACGACAACACTGTGACACTCGGCAGTAAATACGGATACCGTGAATATGGCACTGTCTCCTGTAAGCTGAAAGAGGTGCCTGACGACGGCGACTACATCTTCTCTGTCATCACCAAAGAGAAAGGATATGATGATTTCGTTCTTCCATTTACCAACGGTGGTGATAAATGTAACTGCGTACATGCCTATATACACGACGGAAAAATCTACTTCAACCAAACGTCTCCAGGCTATGTGGAGCCGGAGGAGGCGCCGTTTGAGATCGATCTCACTCCTGCCGCACTCCCTGGTGACGTGAACGCCGACGGCTCCGTCGATATCAACGACGTGGTATGTATCATCAACCACATGGCCGGCGCCACACTCTATGACACCGCCGACGTAAACGGCGATGATAAAGTCGATATCAACGACGTGGTGGCGGTGATCAATATCATGGCGGGGACCTGACGCTGCGTGCGCTGGTGGATTCCTGCCGACAACAGAAGGAATCCCACCAGCCACAGTGTGTCCGTCGTGAGAGATATCAACCATCTGCTGCGCCATCTTTCGGCCTATGAAGGATGGGGTTGAACAGGGATGAGAGATTCGGGGAAAAGAGGGCCTGACTCTCACAAGCCAGGTCCTCACCCATTAACTAACTTGTTGTATGAAAAACTATTAAACTCTATCTTCTAAGCGGTTGTTAATTGCCGGCCATGATATTAATAACAGCCACCACGTCGTTGATATCCACATTGCCCTCAGAATCACCGTTCACATTGGCGTTCGCCCAAGAGGCTGTGCCAGCCATCACGTTGATGATGGCCACCACGTCGTTGATGTTCACCTCACCGTCCTCATTCACATCGCCGGCGATCTTGTCATTCACAAATACCGGTCCGTCAGCCTGGGAAGCATACCTGTATATTTTCAAATTGTCGAACCAACAGCGACGATCGGCATTGCCGTAATCGCAGCTCAACACAAATCTAGCTACCTTATTGTCGGTCAGTTCCGGCGTTGAATACACATCAAGCATCGGCATCATATCGCCCACACAGGTTCCATTGGTTGGGTTAGTGACAGAACCTTTAAGAACACATGCTTTATAGTCGAATATCAGGTCGAACGAAGACCTGTTGGATTCCACGCAGATACTTGCATTGGCTTTTGAACTGGACCCGACTCCTGACACATAGCTCAGCAGGTTGAGGCCGTCACCGCCGGATGTGCTCGATGAGGTGAGATCATTCCACGCTCCTGTCTGGTTATTGAAATCATTATAATCCACGATGCTGTTATATCTTTGCAACCTAAATCCACCCACACGCTCTCCATTTGCGTTTTGGAGTTCCACAGACAAGCCTTTTTTTGACAAATTACCGAAGAAAACATCAAACTGAACTCTTATCACATCTTCGTCAGACGGTATGTTCTCCTCTCCAAGCTCCACAACGGCATCAGAGCGTCCGACACGCAGAATTGCCTCGTCATCTGTATCATACATTCCTGCATAACCTATCGTATAGAGAGTGTTACTGGTATTGTTGTCCAGCTCCACATTGCTGGCGCCGAAAGTCATCCGCCCTTTTCCCTGAGGATAAAAATCAGATTTTCCGTCCACCGCATAACCGGTCACCAAAGAGGCGTCTTCCTCGTCGTAGATAGGAGTGAAACCGCCGGAGAACTCGATATCAATAAACGGAGTGAACTGATTCACGCTGGCCAGAAACGCAGTCACCGCATCTTCGAGATATAAAATTTGTTCCGCTATAGCCGATTCATCGTCATTTCGACGCTCATCATTGGAATTTGCGATAATATCATCATAAATAACCTTTGCGGCGGAAATCGCCTCCTCCATGATAGTCTTATCTCCAGTGGAATTCATGTCGTCTGTAAGCACTTCTTCCGCTGTCTTAATAGCTGCCGCCAACAGAGGGATAGCGCTGTTTGCTTCCACCACGTAAGCACAGGCGTTGGCATAAGCTCTGGAAATGGCATACTGTGTGATACCGTCATAACCTTGATAAACAGCCCATTCCTGCAATTCTTCATTTGTAGCCACACCTGTATCATTGCCTTCCTCATCTAACCAGCCGTCTTCCAAGACTTTATTGTAATAAGGATCCCACTGAGACAATGCATTCTGAAGTGAATCCTGCGCCCAAGGCAGGTCTCTATCTCCAATTTTTGAGAGCAAATCATTTCGTGAGGCCAACACTGCATCCCATTGAGTTTTAAATGCCCTCCAAACCTGGCTACGTACCAGTCGGACTGCCGTATCACCAAAACCTCGAATCCTGAATTCATAGATGTCAAAGATATTTCCTGATGAATAACCCGGATACCAGAACCCGGCCTCAAAGTTTTCTCCTTCCTTAATCTCACCCACAAAATAGAACTTCTCAAAACGCTCTCCTTTGATAGTTCCGCAAGAGATGGTGTCTGAGCCCACAAATGCCCTTACCTCATTCTCCCTGTCATATTGGCGAATATAACCTTTTAAGTATGCGGCATTGCGCATTTTTGCTGAGATATAGTATTTACCGGCAGGAAATCCACTGTTAAACAGACCGATAGACCCGGCATCGTCAGCATAACTTGATTGAATACCTTTACTCCAATATTCCGAACCAGAAGCGTGACACCAGTTATACCCACGGAACATGAAACCACCAATTTGAACATTGGAACCAATGTCACCACGATTCTTTTTCGGGGCGGCCGAGATATCGGTAATATACTGAAAATTACTTTCAGTGCCTAAATCAATGGTGGATTTATCCAAATAGTCTTCTACAGCCTCATCCAAAGCATTTATATATTCCATCGCCGTAGTCTCATCGTCCATATAACCGGCGAGAATCGCCTCCTCAAATGCTTCTATGCCATACAGTAAAATCTCTTTCTCCTCTGCCGCCTCTTCCAAATCAAAATTTGGGTCATCAGCTATTTTTTTGGCAAAATCAAGCTCCTTATAAGCTATACGGGTGTCGTACAGCTCAACCACTTGCACAAGTTGCATATCAGATGCTATCACCGACTCAGAACGGATTCGTCCGAAGACAATATTCAAAAAACCTCCATTGCTTTCAGCGTTGACAGTCAGCGTGTCAGCAAAAGCCCACGACACCTCCACAAACTCGTTGGCAACAAAACTGAAAGTTGAAGCCACTTGCTGATAGTCAATGTCTGCGACACCTGATATCTCTCCTTGCTGATCATAAGAAGCCGTCCATGCGTTCACATAGTTGAGAGCCGTATTGTTCGTGGAAGAGGTGCCCGATTCCGTCTCCATTATTTTAAACGTGAGCACATAATTGGCGCCATATTCCAGAGGAACCGCAGTGGATATGAATGTCCCCTCATCGCTGCTCGTACTCTGGATACCGTCGTACTCGTCCTCCGTCTGTGCTGTGTAAGGAGAGTAAATCTCGCTGGAATAATTATTCCACGACGGGCCGGGCTGTACCAAATCTATCACCTTGGACACCCGGAAACGTTTTGTGGCGGTGTAGATGTCATCGCCGACCGAATACTGCGCTTGCGCGTTCATCAACGCGACAAAGAAACAGATTGTTGTCAGTAGTTTTCTTTTCATAATAGTTGTGTTTTTAGTTTTTAGGGTAGTTCTATAAATTAGCTTCAGAAGATTTACAGTTTATTAGCAAGTAGATTTGTTCTTGCAGCTGCGGAAGCATAGCGGGCTATGGTTCAAGGCAAAAGGACAAAGATGCCGCTAAGAGACGTAAAGCCTCGAAGCACAATAGAGCACCCATGAGATAATTAAAACTAATTTATAGAAGTACCCTTTAATAATTCACGGACGGACAATCACCTTTTTGCCATTTATCAGCAAGACTCCTGTATGTGCCCGCATCATATTGAAGGGGATCTGGTTGCCGCTCAAGTCGTAAACCTTCACAGAGCCGTCATCGTGAGTAATATTATTAATAGAGGTGGCTTCTGGCACTCCTGCTACGACAATTATGCCCTCAGTGGCAAGACGGGAAGTGTCCCAACTGTAACCGTCAGCCCCATCCGACATCAATACAGTAGCATCTCCTGTAAGGGAGATGGTGCCTGTTCCTGAGAAAATCCGCAACTCATCACCTACTGACAGTTCATTGGAGCCAAGCATTTTCACACGGATGACTGGTGTTCTGAGCGACACTCTTCCTGAATGAACCCAGTTATCACAAGTCACTTTTCCCGAAGAACTCTTTCTGCAGCACACGTCAAGGATACCCCCTGCAGACACAGTGACTGACCCCACTTTCAAACTGCCGGTATTGAGATAGCTGATCCCAGCGCACAATGTTCCACCTGTCATCACATTGACCACACCAACCTGACCGTTTCCTCCCAATACTCCCCCGTTACGGACAGTAATGGTGGAACTTGTCAGGGAAGCCGACGCATTATTGGCGTTCACCCTACCCGAATAGATGTTAACCGGACCGCTTCCTGTACCTGTAAACGTCATGTTTCCGTCACCATATTTGTTGATAATGGCATTACTACTGAAACTCCCCCCATAGGTGTCGTTCTCTCCAAGATAACCGACATTCCATGTCCCTGTTGAAAGTGTTGCCGTGGAGTAAGTACTGACAAGCGACCCGATTTTAGTGGTAAGGTTTTTTTCAGTTCCGCTGTTCACAGACGTGTGTACAGCATACACGCCATCATCCAGACGCAGCACCGCATTACTGAGGTCGGTATCAGCTGTTATCCTGAACTGACCGCTTGTCACCTCAACAGTACCATGGAAGTTCGAGGTGTTTGTGGAAAAATCGCCTCTCACATATGGATAGGATATTTTCAATGTTCCCTCTCCGGAGAGACTTCCCGATATCATACATCTTGCTCCTCCGGAAATCGTAAGGGTCTTGCCTTTCTCTATAGTGATAGCATGCCTCAGGTTTGGTATCGCTGAAGAACTGTTGTTGTTGAACACAACAATGGAGCTGTTCTCTGATACGTTAATCGGAGAGTTAGCGGCGCCGAAACGCACATCCCAGCTCCCCATCGCAATGGCGCCTCCTGCAAGGATGGTGCCCCCGCTCCATGAGTTGCCGTTATTATTAAAGTTGAGCTGCCCGTTTCCGCTCTTGGTGAGCGAGCCAGTTCCAATGATTTTTCCTTTCAATGCCAATGTTCCGTCAGGTACGTTTATATTGGCGCTTCCGGTAAGCGTAATCCCCCTGTCGGTAGATGCGTTTACATTATTCACCCGCATGGTGGCATTTCCTATCTGTATGTTCTCAGGCGCGACAGCGGCGGCCCCGAGACTGGACGCCACTCCAGCGTCTGCCAGCTCCTTCACAGCCAACACACCCCCATTGATGATGGTCTTGCCCGTATAGTCACTCTTCGTCACATTGAAGGTCAGCGTGCCCGTTCCTTCCTTCACCAGCGAGGCAGATCCGCTGATGCCACCGTCGCCGTCCATCGTGAAGTTTTTGGAGCCGGTGACCGTGACATTCTTCGCCACCATCAGCTCGTCGAGCCGCACGTTGGTTGTCGTGGCATTGTCTCCGAAACAGACCGCGTCACCCGACACAAATTCCGTCTTGTTCTCATCGACGATGAAGTTCTCTGTCAGATAGTCCCATGTATCGGATTTCTCTCCTGTCCACCATACCGAGTCAGACGGATCACGTTGCTTATTAATCACCAACTTAAGATAGCCGTCCTCAACGACCGTTTTGTAGGAGAATCCCCTCAGACCAGTGACACTCACTGTCCCTTTACCGTCGTTTTTACCTGTGAAATGTAAAATTTTGTATTCTCCCGGCTCGGGGTTAAAAGAATCGGCAAGCACCTTGAGAATCAGTGACCCGGAAAGATGGAAATCACCTTCAACCTCTATAAGATCTTCTTGCGAGTCAATCTCAAGATACACTTTCTCGTTGATATTCAATCCTTTTGCGAAAGTAAAGGTGCCGCTTGGTTGCAAGCGGCAACCTTGATGGTGGAGTGCACCTTCAAAACTCACATCACCCACCCTGCCTTTTCCGGCTAACGTGCCACGAGCGCGAAGACTGACGGACGATGATGTCAGGTCATTATTCACCACCAAAGTTCCCTCGCTTATAACAGTCTGGCCTGTATATAACACAGGAGCATTCATAACGACTGTTCCTGCCTGACTTTTCCAGAAATCCATCTCACCGGTAAGTGAACCTGTGCCATTAAGACTGACTATCTGTTTTTTTACCGGCATGGCATAAACACAAGACGGAGAAAGGGAGCCGGACAGAGTGATATTGTCAGGTGTATAGAGGTCGAGCAGCACACTTTTGCCATCTGAGTATGAAACCGGCGAACGACGGTAGTTTGAGAATGAGGAACTGCCGGGACTCCAATCCTTGCCTGTGAGAACATAATCGGTAACCATCACAGGCGGCAGTTGAGGACGAGGCATATCGAATCCGAGATAGAATCCCGGGTTAGGACTCTGATAGTACCCTTTGGTGGTACAGTCGCCTGCATAGTGGGGATCTTGCTGCAGGTAATATATATTGTCCACAGAAGTGGGAATGTCGGTGGTAAAACCAACTATACCCACATTCACACCATTTTCCATGTGCCGTAAGACAATCTCCTCACGCCAGTCGCCAATGATATCACCCCAAAAACAGGCACGCTTGGCATAGACGGCCACGTAGCGGTAGCCACTCTCTTTTGCCATTTGAATGAGACGGCCACTATTGTAATCTTCTATATAGGTATTGTAATGGCTGTCTGAACTTCCCACATTCTCACGTCCGAGATCACCATCCCACCAAATACCCTCACAAGGATAATGATTGGTCAAACCACTTATCAAATCACCTTTGGAATCATACACGCCTGACATCGTGCTCCACATCTCCCAACCCAAATGATCGGAATCTATATCCATGCACTCGCCGCGACCTACATCACCAACGGCGCTCAAATACCATTTTTTGATCGGTTCACCTGTCTCGGCATCATAAAGAATCTGCCCCAGCATATCACCTGCATCCTGTTGAATAGCAAAAGTTTCCAAGCCTGGCCGCTCAGGATCAATGTCACTGGTACGGAAACGGTCACCATGTCCAATTCCCGCGTTAAAAAGCGTGGAGCCGTCGTGATCCATTGTGAAACCGCCATCAATCATCTCGTCACGGCCGTCTTCATCAGGGTCACCTATGCGAATCTGATGGAATGAGGCGCCTCCGGGCTGCGTCTGAAAAAGCTCACGGAAAGTTGTCGCGTTGCCATCCGCAAAATCGTATGCAAAAGCCATATGATAATAATGATGAGCGCCCCCTGTATCCCTGGTATGCCATAATAATACGATGGCAGGATGAATACCATCATGATAAAATATTCCCACATTACCTACATGGTTATTGTATTCGTCTCCCATCAAAGAACTACGATTCGTACGATTATACCACTGGTTATACGACATTTCTGTGGAGGTCTTCTCTCTTCCTGTCCGGCCATCAATTACACTCATGTAGTGAGGGGCGTTGCGTACATTTTGTGTCTCGTAGTCTATAATGCCATCGCCATCAGTGTCTCCTGTGGAATTTCCGTTGACATATAAGCCGAAGTCTTTTTTGTCGGGATCCCAAAACTGTGTTCCGTCTGAAGACTGCATTATCACATCCGCATAACCATCACAGTCCATGTCAACTGCGCATACCTGATTGTTCTGCCTCTCGTTCGGACCACGACGGACAGACCAAAGATGCTCACCCGTCCGAAGATACCCCTCAACATAATGCTCCATCACATTCGTGAGAGAACTACGGTCAACAACATAGTCCATCTCACCATCTCCGTCAAGATCCGCAGGCCAAACGTAGCTTGTGTTATAGTCGGCGGACGACAAAGGACTTCCGCTTTCCTCAAAATTGATGCTCATGTAGATATTGCGGTAATCAAAACTCTCCCGTATGAATTCAGCGCTCTGCTGGTCTTCGTTTCCGTTGACCACCCTTGTCACCATCACCTTTGCGCCGACAGGAACTTTCGTTGTCGTGGTTGTCATATTGGAAGTGGAAAGTGGCTGGGAGTTCAGCTTGTTCCCATCTGAATACACATTCCATTTACAATCCTCCGGATCCTGAGCCAGCCGTCTCCAAGTGATAACAACATTGGAGCCGTTCTGAATCGCCACCACTCCCCGTCCCGGTTTTTGCTGCATCCGCTGTGCAAAAAGTGTGTTTGAGAAAAAAAACAGGAATAATAGCAATAGCACAAAATGTACTCGTTGCATAGATTTTGTTTTCATATTATGATTTTTTATTTTTTGCAAATTTAAGTTAATAAGCAAATATGATGAATGAAAAATAGTTGCAATTTTATCCGAAAATTGTTGTAAATTCATTTTTAAAGCCTGTATAACAACATTTTTACCCCCAAAACACAACCAAATCAAACTTTTTTATTAAAATTGTCATCAAACAACGGATAGAGACAATGGAAAGAATACGTTCTTTATTTTTTCTATTATTCTTAATAACCATATCTCCTGCAGCTGTTGCACAACCAGTTGAGCAACTGCCTGTCTTGTTGTTAGATTCACGCTTTGGACTGAAAACCAATAAAGTGAGGGATATCACACACATGCCGGACGGACGTATGGGCATTTTCTCTCCCATAAGCATTGAATGTTTTGACGGCCAACATTTTCAAGAGTTTTCCACACTGAACACACCTGCTTATCAACTGAAAACGGACAATAACTATCGGATTTTAGGAAACGATAACCAGCATATTCATTGGTGTAAGGAAAAGAAACAACTGTGGGGAATCGACTTAAACTCGGTGTCGCCAATTGTTGATGTGGGCAAAAAAATCAATAGCTGGGGAGTGACTGACAGCATTATAGATTTTCATATAGATGATAAAGGCAACGTGTGGATGCTCACAACGGACAACACGCTTTATTACCGTACGGCATCATCACCGGCTAAAGCAGCATATCCCTCAGCGCCCGGAAACGCCAGCCGTTGAGCGTGAAGAACCATCACACAATGCAAAAAAAGCATTGTAATGATGATTCTTACACAATAGTCTCGTATGATATTCATTACTCACAAATAATTCAGATTCTGCTTAATCACATTGTTTTCGCTGGTTGTTAATTGCCGGCCATGATATTAATAACAGCCACCACGTCGTTGATATCCACATTGCCCTCAGAATCACCGTTCACATTGGCGTTCGCCCATGAGGCTGTGCCAGCCATCACGTTGATGATGGCCACCACGTCGTTGATGTTCACCTCACCGTCCTCATTCACATCGCCGGGAAGCCCCTCTTCCATGATGTCCATCCCCTCAATCGGCTCAATCACCCAACGCATACGTGTGCGGTCAACAGGTCCGCCAGTCTTCAAAGGGCCATAATCCCCATAATCCCAGGTGTCGGGGGTTCCTACCATTATACTGCGTGTGTTCGTAGGAGAAGTCTCCAGATAGTATGCATGATGCCCATTGTCCTCTTTAGCATAATACGGATAAATGGATGCCGGATGCCGGGAGAGGATATTACCCACCTGGAGATAGCCGCCTGTCTGCCGGTTCTTAAAAAACACCACCCCGTCGTCACCATAGGTGACTTGCCATTGCGTCTCCTTTTTCTGTAGCACCGTCTCCTCTTTCTCCGCTAGAAAGTCTTGCTCCGTCAGACCGATGGTGAAGACCAGCGAGTCGTTCTGCTCGTCTGCCGCAGGTATGGCGGTGAGATATCTGCGCGGGTCAAGCAGCGTGGCTGTTGTAGCGCTGCTGTTCGAATACTGTCCGTAAGTGTAGATGCAATAGACATAGCTGGTGTCGTAACCGGAGAATGTGTAGATTCTCGATGATTTGAACTCCGACAACACCTTGCTCAGGTTATCCACCATCGCATCAATCTGCGCCTGTATGGTGGTTCCGGAATCCAGATTCTCCAGAAAAGATTCCGCATCGTTGATGATGGAGCTGAGTCTCATAAACTCATCAGCCGGGAAGGAGAGTGTCATGTCGCCGACGGTGGCGCCCGACACCTCCAGCCTGGCTTCGGAGATGAGATTGCGAAGTTTGCTCAGATAGAACGAAGTCATGCTCTTGTCAATCTCAGAGAATGTGAAAATCATATCCGCACGAGTAATGGACCCCGACCCCCACAGCCAACAGTTCTCGAAATTGTATGCCCTAATTTGCGACCCTTTCGGATTATTGATTCTGAAAAAAGAGAGTTTGTCGCTTACGCCGCTCTGCGATGCAGACTCCGTGCTTGTGTAGTTGATAGTGAACACCGCCGGATTTGCGGATGACATCACACGTGCCCTGTCGGAGAAATCAACATTATCCTCAGACAGGTAAGTGCCGGTGGCCTTGTTCTTTATATAAAACGCATTCCCTGCACCGTTCTCCACAGGAGTAATCTCCCATAAGATGGCGGGGTTGTCATATTCGAAACTCTCTGTGGAAGCCAGTGCGCTGTCGGAGTTAAAGCACAGGTATTTAGGGTTACCGCCGAGTGTGGTTCCGGAGTTAAACGCCACTGTTCCGTAATTGATGATTCTGTAGTATTTATCAGCAGAGGGAACGAATGCCGTCTCCTCACCTGGTGTTCCTCCTCCGGCACGTATTCCCTCGTCGTTGACCGCCACTACCTCGGAATAGAGGGAAGCGTTGTTGTCGTTCACCGCCTTGACCCTGAAATAATAGATTTTCTTGGCGACAAGCCCCTCCACATCACATCCTGACGAATCGGCGGAGAGTGTCAGTATCTCATTGAAATAGATGTTGTCGGTGCTCTGCTCCACCACAATGCCGGTGGCGCTGTCATCCATATTCGTCCATGTGAGCCGGACAGTGACCTCATCGGCGAGCCGGGCCCTCAGATTAGCCGGACTCATCAGATAACTGCTCTTCTGAGTGAGACTGTTGATATAAGTCTCGATATTGGAATAACCGTCGTCGTGTATGTCGCCTGACGCATCATTCTTCATGGGGTTCAGGCCGTTCTCCGTCTCCCATTCGTCGGGCATCCCGTCACCATCAGTATCGGCCGGCGGAGTTCCGCCTGCCACCGTCCCGATGCCGCCCACGTCGCTCTCGCTGTCAATAAACGACCCTTTGGCGCCGAGAGAGGTGAGCTGCTCTATCAGCCGCCTGTCGTGGGTGTCGCGCACCCTTGAAGCGCCCACATGCTCCACTATCTGATAATAAGCCTCCTCAGCTGTCTCTATGAAGTTGGGACCGGGGCAGCTGAAATTGGGATTAAGCATCGGGGTAGCCTCGTTATAGTCGGTGATCAGCTCTCCATTGAGCACACCGTCCTTGTTGTTGTCGTGATAGTTTCCCGCACTGTAAAGATGGTCGGTGGAAGTCCACTGGTCGAAATATTTACCGGTGGTTCCGTTGCTCGGCCCTCCTATGAAATAGTTGTTGATAACATCCTGATAGTTATTTCCCGCCGAATGACCTCCGACGATTCCAGAGCCATAGTTATACACCACGTTGTTATAGTACTGAATGGCACATTTCATTTTCGGGTTACGGCTCTTGTTGTTCATCCAAAGGCAGTGGCTGACCGTCCAGTTATAGGTGCCGTCGGTGATGGCGCCGAAACGCTGCGGGTCAATACCTTCACTGACAATGCAGTATTGCCACGTGATGTTGCTGGCATTAGTGATATGCACATTGTCCCACCGCCCCCACGAAATGGTGCAGTGGTCGAGAATCACGTTAGAGGCATTATCCATCGTCAGCGTGCATTTCGAGCTGCTGAGACTGATGCCACCTCTCATCCTCACATAACGCATGATGATGTTGGAGCAGTTGGATGCGATCACACGTCCGCCGTAGATGGTGACTCCCTCACCCGGAGCGGTCTGGCCGGCGATGGTCTGATTGTTGTGGAGCGTGATGGATGAGCCGGTGATGTCAATCACACCGCCCACGTCGAACACGATAATACGGTTGGGCTGACTTACGGCGTCGGCTAGCGATCCTGCTCCGGAGGCTTTCAGGTTCGTCACATGAACCACCTCGCCCCCTCGCCCGCCTGTGGCAAAAGCAGCATATCCCTCAGCGCCCGGAAACGCCAGCCGCTGAGCGTGAAGAACCATCACACAATGCAAAAAAAGCATTGTAATGATGATTCTTACACAATAGTCTCGTATGATATTCATAACTCACAAATAATTCAGATTCTGCTTAATCACATTGTTTTCGCTGGTTGTTAATTGCCGGCCATGATATTAATAACAGCCACCACGTCGTTGATATCAACGGAACCCTCAGAATCACCGTTCACATTGGCATTCGCCCATGAGGCAGTACCTGCCATCACGTTGATGATGGCCACCACATCGTTGATGTTCACCTCACCGTCCTCATTCACATCGCCGGCGATCTTGTCATTCACAAATATCGGTCCGTCAGCGGCAGAGGCATATTTGTAGATTCTCAGGTTGTCAAACCAGCAGCGGCGGTCTCCATTCCCATAATCACTGTAAAGAACGAAGCGGGCCACCTTGTTGTCGCTCAGTTCAGGCTTGGAATAGACATCCAGCATCGGCATCTCTTTACCCTCACAGATACCGTTAGTGCCGTTGGTGACAGAGCCTTTGAGAGAACAGGCTTTATAGTCGAAAACGAGGTCAAAGGACGACCTGTTGGATTCCACGCAAATGGCCGCATTGGAGCTTGTGCCTGAACCGATTCCCGACACAAACCCCAACAAGTCAAGTCCCTCACCACCTGAGGAGTTTGTACTCGTAAGGTCGTTCCAACTTCCGTTACGGTTGTTGAAATCATTATATTCCACGCTAGGATTATACCTGTTCAGTTTGAAGCCGCCCACACGCTCTCCCGCAGCATTCTGAAGCTCCACTGTCAGATATTTCTTCGACAGCTTTCCAAAGAAAATATCAAACTGCACTCTGATCACATCATTATCGGTCGGTATGTTCTCCTCACCCAGCTGCACCACAGCCTGTGACTGTCCCACACGCAAGGTGGCCTCTCCATCAGTATCAAACATACCGGCATAACCAATCGTATAAAGCGTATTGGAAATGCTGTTGTCCAACTCCACACTGTTGGCGCCGAATGTCATCCTTCCTTTTCCATCAGGATAATAATCAGACTTTCCATCAATGGCATAACCCACCACCAATGAGGCATCCTCATCATCGTATATCTCCGTGAAACTACCCGAGAAGTCAATATCTATGAATGGGATGAGCTGAACCACGCTGGCAAGAAACGCACTTCTGGCATCATCAAGCAGCAGAATCTGCTCAACGATGGCAGACTCATCGGCGTTACGCCGATCGTCATTGGAATTGGCGCAGATATCATCATATATGGCCTGTGCCGCGGCAATAGCCTCTTCCATGATAGTCTTATCACCCGAAGAATTCATATCGTCGTAAAGCACACTCAAAGCCTCTTTTATGGCGGAATCCAGTTGAAGAATCTGACTGTTCTCTGCCACCACATAAGCACTGGCACTGGAATAGCCGCGCACGACCGCGTACTGGGTCACACCGTCATAACCCTGATAAACAGTCCATTCCTGCAATTCTTCATTTGTAGCCGCGCCTGTGTCATTGCCTTCCGCATCTAACCAGCCATCTTCCAAGACTTGATTGTAATAAGGGTCCCACTGAGTCAATGCGTTCTGAAGTGAGTCCTGTGCCCAAGGCAACGTTTTCTCACCTATTTTCAACAACACATCATTACGGGCAGACACCACTGCATTCCATTGTGCCTTAAACGCTTGCCAAGCCTGATTGCGAGCCAGCTGAGAGGCAATCTCGCCAAATCCGCGAATCTCAAAGTCACAGATGTCGAAGATGTTTCCGGATGAATAACCAGGATACCAGAACCCGGCCTCAAAAGTTTCACCTTCTTTTATCTCACCAACGAAATAGAACTTCTCAAAACGCTCCCCTTTTATCATTCCACATGAGATGGTGTCAGAGCCCACAAACACCTTCACCTCGTTCTCACGGTCGTATTGGCGGACATAGCCTTTCAGATATGCGGCATTACGCATCTTTGCCGCTATATAGTATTTACCCGGAGGAAAAGCGGTGTTGTACAAAGCCACAGATCCGGCATCATCAGAATAACTGCCCTGAATGCCTTTGCTCCAATACTCAGAACCAGAACCATGACTCCAGTTATAACCGCGAAACATAAAACCGCCAACCTGAGAGTTAAGTGCTATGTCACCGCGATTTTTCTTCGGCGCCGCAGTTATATCTGTCACATACTGGAAGAAACTCTCCAACCCCAAATCTGTGGTTGATTGACTGATATATGACATTACAGACTCGTCAAGAGCTTTCATATATTCAGTCGCTGTGGATTCATCGTCCAGATAACCACTGAGAATAGCTTCCTCAAACACCTCAATATCAGTAAGAAGCCACTCTTTCTCGTCGGCGGCCTCCTCCACGTCGAAATTAGGATCAGCGACAATCCGCTTGGCAAGATCGAGCGACTTTTGGGCGATACGAATGTCGAACACCTCCACCACCTGCACAAGCTGCATATTAGTGGCTATCACCGACTCGGTGCTGATACGTCCGAAGACAATATTCAAAAAACCTCCATCGCTTTCAGCGTTGACACTCAGCGTGTCAACAAAAGCCCACGACACCTCCACAAACTCGTTCGCTACGAAGCTGAAGGAAGAGGCCACCTGCTGGAAGTCGATGTTGGCTGTGCCGACCATATCGCCTTTCTGGTCGTAAGAAGCCGTCCATGCGTTCACATAGTTGAGAGCCGTTTGGTTCGTGGAGGAAGTGCCCGATTCCGTCTCCATTATTTTGAACGTGAGCACATAATTGGCGCCATATTCCAGAGGTACCGCAGTGGAGATGAATGCCCCCTCATCGCTGTTCGTACTCTGGATACCGTCGTACTCGTCCTCCGTCTGTGCTGTGTAAGGAGAGTAAATCTCGCTGGAATAATTATTCCACGACGGGCCGGGCTGTACCAAATCTATCACCTTGGACACCCGGAAACGTTTTGTGGCGGTGTAGATGTCATCGCCGACCGAATACTGCGCTTGCGCGTTCATCAACGCGACAAAGAAACAGATTGTTGTCAGTAGTTTTCTTTTCATAATAGTTAATTTTATTAGTCATATTTATTGAGTCCACTTTAAAAAGTCGGACAAGTTAAACATCATATAAAATAGTTATCAAATCATGCTGTAATCTGGATATTTTTTCGTATATTTACGAATAAATTAAAAGTCGCTGCTTATGTTCAAAAAA